>WLWD01000289.1_pt1 | contig 203424 bp, 157 predicted proteins | sample 6712731 | NCBI WGS metagenome assembly WLWD01 (sample SAMN12718690, study PRJNA576275) | sponge metagenome | isolation source: marine sponge | host: Mycale hentscheli | place: New Zealand: South Island, Marlborough, Capsize Point | collected 2014-11-01
AATAAAGGCAAGGAATAAAGGCAGGGAATAGAGGCAGGGAATAGAGGCAAGAGACAGGGAATAGAGGCAAGGAATAGAGGCAGGGAATAGAGGCAGGGAATAGAGGCAGGGAATAAAGGCAGGGAATAAAGGCAAGGAATAGAGGCAAGGAATAGAGACAGGGAATAGAGGCAGGGAATAAAGGCAAGGAATAAAGGCAGGGAATAAAGGCAAGGAATAAAGGCAAGGAATAGAGGCAAGGAATAAAGGCAAGGAATAAAGGCAAGGAATAAAGGCAGGGAATAAAGGCAAGGAATAAAGGCAGGGAATAAAGGCAGGGAATAAAGGCAAGGAATAAAGGCAAGGAAATGTCACTATGTAAAAATGCAGTGTCTGAATGTTTTGTACAGTTTTTTCCTATAAACTTTGCTGCATGAACAAGAGGGGTATAGAAATGTCTGTCTGTCTGTCTGTCTGTCAACAGCCAAGCTCAAAGACAGCAGTGTCTCAAACATTGATTCAAACAAAAGTATTCCTGATTTAAATGTCCTATTCAACTTTTTTTTATTTTTACTTTCTTGTTTCTTGCTATATCCTTCCCATTACATTGATGCACCCTACCAATTAGAATCATATGTAAGCAGTTTAAGAACTTGGTGGGTATTTTCCCCATTAATATATACACTTTGACTATTGGTGGCACTCACGACACAGTTCCTGATAATGCTATAAAGCCATTTCAAATATTGGATAGGTTATAAGACTATATTTTTAAAGTTTGGCTATGGAAACATCACTAAAACGCCTCACTTGTGTTTTGGGGTCAAAGGTTGCTGTAGTCCTCATCTCCTTGGCATTACTCCCATGAGACATTTCTGTAAGGGCAAAACATCCCACCTCCTAGAACACATGAAACCACACCCACATGTCACACCCACTACTTAAAAACAAACAAAACATGCATACCACCAGTAAAGACTTTGACCACAATGGTAACACATTACCACTCTCTGTTCTCTCTTCGGATAAAGTGACCAAAAGTCACTCTAGATAGTGCTCACCTTCATTTTATAAATATCATCATAGTATTTGTTGTGTTTTTGTGTAGTCCCTGAACCACGAATAGTACCACCAAACACCTGTATAAACAAACAAACACATTATTATTGCAATTTTGAAGACATCATAATTATGATTACATTTTATTCTCATTAACTGTCTCCTCATACCTGTTGTTGTGTAGCACATCCTATTCTGTTCCCTAAATATTTAAAAACTTTCCATGCAGCAAGAAAAACTTGAGTTTGGGTGTGGGTTTGTGCGTGCATGTGTGCGCGTGTGTATTCTTAGTGAGCACTTGACCCACATGCTATAGCAATCCTGGAGAGCTGTTAGTGATAGTTAACTCTTGGTCAACTTTACTGTTGTGCACAGCTGTCCCAATGTTCACACACACACACACACACACACACACACACACACACACACTTGTTTCCTTCTGGCTTCCAGGACAGATATGGTATGGTAGGAATCATCAACAATTGGGCATGCCAGTAGGTTGTTTTACATGTAGTATGGGTAAAGGGTAGCACTAGTGAGATATCCCTGTACCCACATATGAAGCTTTTCTAGCAAGCCATCACACCATCATAACTATGCTACAAAGAATCAATTAGTCACTCACTTCTGCACTCAGCTGCAATGATATGATGGCTCCCAAGTCCAATATCAATAATGCAGAAACATAGGCGTTCTTTTTTCTGGGGTTTTCAAAAGTCATTTCGTCAGTCAGGAAAGAGTACTCCATCAGTCTTTTAGACCTCTTGAAAGATAGCTCCCTTTCTTCATCCAGTGTCAGGTCTTTCTTAGGGATGGCAAACAATGGGTCCTTGGAGAGTGTACGCCATATCCCTTCGGTGTATTCAACCACTTCTTCGGTATACATATAATCCTTTAGAGCTCTGACCTCGAAGGTTGATTTTCCGCGCCACGCGTCTAAGGGATTCGCCGCCATCTCTCTAGCGTTAGCTCTCTCCTCTCCACGAATTAACAAGTGTCTGCTGAATTGAGACACTAATTAAGCCCCACCCACTTCACTGCAGAAAAATTATTGCCGTTGGGTAAAGGGTCATATTAGCACTCTTACGGTAGTCTCGCGAGCCAGCAGGTTGGCGAATTGTGCTCTGGTGTAATTTTGAGCGTAATAAGTGGGCTAGCATGAGCATAATGAGGTAGTTTTTGGCAAATTGTTTTGTGTAACAATGGCAATGTCTGGAATCTCCATGCCACAAGAGTAAATACTATACCCCAAAATGAATGGGGCTTTGGAATTAGTTTTAGCAATTTGATGTAGCTAGTCTTCCCAAGACTGGCTTAGGGACTTTTTAATAATTTTTGAGATTACTAAACACTCTCTCAACTATGGCTGACATAACATGACTTGCTGACTGACTGCTTTCCAATGTGGTTGCTTGCCTTCAAAACTCGACAAACCACACATCTTTTCCATAAAGTACATAGGTGTGGAGTAGTCAGGCGTAGCCAGACCCTTTACCGAACCGCTACGCTGGGAATGGGTCTGGGGACATGGCCATGCCAAATTTGTTCTGCCGCACATAATTGCGGTGGTCAATTACCGTTAGCTAATTACTGGGAATAGTCCTCCTCAACCACAAATAGAAATTCCTGTGCGTGTCGCCACCCTTTCCAACTCTAGGTTTAGCAATCATGGCTATGTGCTAGAAATTCAGGTATAAAGGAGGTGGGGCACTAACCACTTCCACATTCCTCCAGAACCTCCACTTGAAAGCTCGCTACGTGGGTCTGGTTACCAGACTAAGTGTGGAGCTGAAGTTGGTGAAAGTTTTTTTTTCTCTCACCGTTGGAATTTCAACACCTTCAAATAAATTTTCAGCTGAATATGTTGGAAATTCTCTTTGAATGTGGCCATATCAGGATTCAGATTAGTCACGTGTACAAGGATTTTTATAGTTGTGAATGTGGTTGAGGTGACCTTCAGATGCTGTCTACAAGCATAATGTGAGCATAGTTTCAAGTAGCATTACTAAAATGATGAGTATTGCTAGCATAGCATAATAACAAAAATAAAATGAGCGTAATTTGCCAACCCTTACCCACTAGTATGTACTCTTTTAAATCATATAGTCACTGCATGAATAGAAGTCATCACTGGTGGAGATCTACTAGAAGGATGTGCTTGTTAGGGGTTATTAATATTATCATTCATTGCTAGCAGCTGCTTTATTTCTTCACTGTGTATGAATGCAACACAGATATATGAGGGTTGGATCTAGAGGTGCTAAGGCACTCCCAATAATTTGTTGGTGCTTCAGAGCATTTCATTCTTCAAGTAAAGCACTGGGTATATTAACAGATGACAGTGTTATCATGAAGACAGATTGTGACAAGCTTTGTCACCAACTTGTCACGTGTGTCATTATACTCTTGGTTAAAAAGGTTATTGTATATGGAACTTTTATGCATGCACAATGCTACAGTTACTGTGGACACATCTAACTTGTTTCCTGTTAAGTCAAGATGCAATTAAAACTTGTCATCATAGAAATTTCAATGATAACAGCTGAAAGCTTCAATTTCTAAAAATTTCCTGAGCACCACCTTATCCATCAATTGCTTACTTCAGTGTTTAAGCACCCCCAACAATTTATATTCACAATAAGCCAATTATAAAGGTAGCTAACTAAAGTAGTATAGCAGATTAGCTTGAAATTATGTATGTTATGTGCATTTTGCGATAAAAGCGTGAAACTTTGTACAGTGTTTCTTCATACCATGAAAGTCATTTTCAGACGTGGAGACATTTTCAATTTCACCCCTGGTGACCACAATTGATCAATTAATCCGATAAGGATATTTCAAGTGATTACTACTAGAATTACTAAAATTACTAAAATTGAATGGTGTTCTATCATTGTGTAATAGAGACGAGTTACACAAACCTCATTAACTAATGATTTAGACATTTTTCACATACATAGAGGAGGTGTGGTCAATACTTATGTCAATTTCTAGATAGATAAAAAAAATCCAGAAACAGCAACAAGCAACAAAAGTAATGAACACTAAAATGTGTATGGTAAGTTTGAGAAACATATTAACTCTATTTATAATGTGATTTGTGTAACTGTGTTCAGACTAGATACACGTTTTTCCTTCTGCAAGTGGTAAATAGCTCCTGTAAAGCCTCTAGCCCTGGTTTGAAACATGTCTAAAAGGCATGAATTGATACATGTTGGTACACCTGCTCCCAAGAAGGTTTGTACTATAAATTGGGCAATATGTGTGCTTTGCCAACTAGTAAAAGGAGAAGCCCTGCAGTGTCCTGCTAGATCGAGTAAGGCACCCATTGGGAGTGGCTATGCATCTCTAGCCCAGCATTTGCTTCAGTTTAAGGCTCATGGACATGTGCCTATGGATCTTGATATCGAACTACTGGATGAGGGTGATGGGGGGATGGAGGCCACTATGAGGAAGCACAATGCTAGTTGGCATAAAACTTGTCGTTTGAGATTCAACCAGACTCAGCTGGACCGCGTAACACGAAGAAAAGAAGAGAAGGAGATTATAGAAGCAAGGGAAGTTGAGACTACACAAGACGAGGAAGCTAATTTTGGTGTGCGGACACGTTCTAGCGTAGAAAGACATGATTATGAGGAGGAAGTCTGTTTATTCTGTGATGAGCCAGGTGGTACTACAGGACTTCACTGTGCTTGTACTCATGACATCAACAGAAATGTTCGAAAATGTGCAATAGAGCTTGAAGATTCTTTTCTTTTTGCCAAGCTTGCAGCCGGTGACATGATTGCTATTGAAGCTAAGTATCACAGCAAATGCCTGGCAGCACTGTACAACAAAGCGAGATCTGCTAAACTAGAACATGGTCAAATTTTTATGTGGACTCAATAAGATTGTTATCAATTCATTGTTGTTGGGATAATTGACAGGTATTTAATTCTAAAATAAAAATATCCATATATGGAAGTTCATTAGTGTATAAAGGTCACCAAAGGTCAAATCGGATGTCTCCACGTCTGAAAATGACTATCACGTTATGAATTAACAATGTACAAAGTTTCATGCTTTTATTGCAAAATGCACATAACTTATGCTTATCTGCTGTACTAAAGCCTTAACAGCTTGTTTACACTTCACTACTAGTTCTAAGTAATAAAATTGTAGCTTTAGTGAAAAATATAGTGATATAAAACACACTACTATATAATTATACATACATGCAAAAAATGAACTGAAGCGACTTTCACACTAACAGTAATCCTCAGCTGTCTATATTATACCATAATATTGTGGCTAATCTACTAAGTTACTTTCGGAGCAAACGTCGCAAGATCTTCCCCGATGCAGACTTTGGTATGGCATCTATGAACTCGACTCCACCAGCCAGATGCTTATGTTTGGCAAGCTGCAGAAACATTCAAATAGATATGCAATTTTCAGATGTGAGAGAGTGGGGATCATGGCTTATCAACTTATTTTTAGAGAAGTGTGGGAAGTTATATACATTATATTACACTATATTATAAGTTATATACAGTGTACATTATATTACACCTGATGTTAATGTGTAGATAAGCAATAGCAGTCCAGCAATGATTAACTACAAGTACAAATACCGATTATTTGCCATCTATAAATATTGCGTGGACTGAAAATGTTTGAAATACAAGAAATTATGTGGGCATTATCTTATTAGCTAGTGCACAAACTAATACATGTCGGTCATCTATTTTGCTGGACAGGCACAAAATAACAAACACTATAAACAATAACCTTCTCACATGTTCACATCATGGTGTATTGTGTTTGGCCAATACAAGATTCCAAATGAATAATTTGGAACTTTCAATTTAACAATTACTGAAAAAAAAAAGTTCCTAGCCTCTAAATTAGATGCAGTTAGGTAGGGGAAAAAACTAGAAGTATAGTAAGTGGATGGTTAGACTATTAGCTTCACATCACTATACTCTACCACCCAGTTTAGTTGCACCAGTTTCCCTCTCTTGCTTTCTTTCTCAGCTCTTTCCTATCTTCAGCTCTTTTCTTGAGTCATGGATCCGCTTCTCCTCCTTTGTCTTTCTCGTCCTGCTTCTCAGTCTCTCTGTACTTCTATCAAAGCTTTGTGAAACTATTGCCTTCTCTTTTGAACACTTTATTCACTCTTGCTGTCTTTTCCTCACCAATTTCACCTGCTTTTAGCTACAATAGTATTTGGTGATGCTTCACCAACCTGGCTTGGCCAATGAATTATTTATGAGTACACCATCGTCGCCTTACTGACGACACAAGCATTTTATTATTACATAGACAGGTTAACTTGCATGTCATTCATTCACTCCAGATAGCCATACATATCTTTAGAGATAATAGCTGCTGTGGTCCCAATTCTAACCAACTTTACAACCTTAGAGTATAAAATGAGCAAACCTCCGACTTACTACTAAAGGGAAATAATTACCTTTTGTGATACACAATCTTCTACCTCCTTCTCTGTCAAGCTCTCATCTCTCTTGACTACAAAAGCCTTAGGAGCTTCACCCATCCTCTCATTTTTTACTCCAATCACAGCAACATCAGCAATCTTGGGATGTGTCAGCAACAGAGCCTCCAGTTCTGCAGGAGCCACTTGGAAGCCTTTGACTTTGATGAGCTCTTTTAGCCTATCAGTGATGTAGAACAATTCTTGTTCATCATAATAGCCTGTAAAATATAATATTTTGTAATGCAATCTCTTTGACTCCATTAATTTGCTGTTCCATGAATCAACTAATAAAAGATCAGGTAAAATTATACTTCTCTTTCTATATGGGTGAACTACTTTTGTCTCTGAAACAGGTATCGGCACTAACAAAAAAAGGTTTTGAAGCATGCTGTGTTCTTGAAAATGATGAAATTGTGAATGAAGGAATATCCAATGGAGACTATCAATTTGTTTATTTCACTCCAGAAACTCTTCTGTTAAGTAAAAGATGGAGAGCTGTGTTGGCTGGTGATGTATTTTCTAGCAGGCTACAATATTTTATAGTTGATGAAGCTCATACAGTGGTGCAATGGCAAGTGGTATGATATACTGTTGTTGTGTTGGTTTCACAAATATTCTTTTTATGTAGGAGAAACTTTTTCGAAGTATTTTGTTGCGAATAGAAGAAATTCGTAGCTTGATCCCTGAACATGCACGCATCATGGCACTTACAGCTACAGCTATAGAGAGACTAAGAAAAGATGCCTCAAGATTAATAGGATTAAGGAATGAAGTTGTAGTGGCCATATCTCCTTGCAAAGATAATATCATGTATGTTGTTGTCGAATCTGATGGAATTGAAAAGATCTTTGAACCATTAGCAACAAAATTACTTCAAAAACAAGCATCATATCCTCGCACATTTATTTACTGCAGGTCTTTTGCAGACTGTTCAAATGTTTATTCCTTTTTTAAGAAATATCTACAAAAGAATACAGCAGGAACCACATTGCCTGGTATTCCAGGATTTAGGCTTGTGGACATGTATATGAGCTGTACAGATCCTGAAGTAAAGGAGAAGATTGGGCAACTTTTTGTAATAGACTCTCCTCTACGAGTTGTGATAGTCACGACAGCTTTTGGATTGGGTATAGACTGTCCTGATGTACGTCATGTTATTAGCTTTGGTTTGCCCAGTGACATCGAATCCTATGTCCAGGAGACAGGGCGAGCTGGTCGAGATAGCTTTCCTGCACTTGCTACCTTGATAACCAAAAAAACTAGTAGTAGATTTTTTTAATAAAACAGTCAAAGATTATGCAATCAACCAAACAGTGTGCAGGAGAGATTTATTACTTTCACATTTTGACAACTATAGTCGAACATACCAGGGACCTCTATGTTTATGTTGTGATCTGTGTCAGCAAATTTGCAAATGTACCCAATGTCATACTCAACATAGTTTGTACTCCATAATACAATAAAATAATGATCAAAGTATAGTGTATATAAGTTTTCATATTATATATGTTTTAATTATCCAGTCAATAATTGCATTTTTATCAAATGAATGGAGAGTGTCATGTGGATTGGGAAAAGTTTGATGTGATCTGCCCTTCTGATAAGAGAAGATAGTGTACTTTTTTAAATGTTCAATAATTTTGTTCAGGTCTTCTGAAAAGCCTGGTGCATTGTTTAGACCGGATGGTTTCTTGACATTATTGCATTCATCAAAATTGTCAAGCAGGGGTGATTCCAACAGTGTTGCCAAGTTTGAGAATCATGTTGTCCGTTTTATTCGTGTTCAGTCTTCTAATACCATCCTTCACAATTCTGTTCAGATGTTCTTGGTGCAGGTCACATGGAATGTTTCTTCCAGGGGCATTGTGTGTATTAACACATCTGTTCCAGATGAGCTCTTGAGCTTATCTAGGTGGTAGTTCAAATTCGAAATGGCACAGCATGCATAAGACTTCAATGCTATAATTCTTTCTTCCTGAACTTTTAAAAATAGGAAGCAGATATCGCCAGCATCTAAGAATCCTTTCTCCATCACCCTCTCCTTTATAGCATCAGAAAATTCCAGGTAAAAGCAGCCCAGACCAAGAAACTTTTTGCCATACTCTAGCACCTACATTACACATTTTATTTATTTAATACAGGAGAATATCATGAGTCTGTTGGCTTAGTATTTGCGTGAGTGCTGCAGGCATAAGTGTAAATGTGGCCAGACAAGTGACTCTCTGGTACCAAATGAATGATAAATTTACTGTGTACAAAGCACAATGAATTTTGCCATCACCTGGGGAACACAATAACCCAATGTAATAACCAAGAACACAGACGATAGTATGGGAAAATATTGCCCTAAGTAAATTCGTTCCTGTTCACTTTAATGTATTTGTTAAGGGGAAGTGGACTGAGTTCAGTACACAATAAACAAAAAATATTAAGATTTAATTAACACAAAAACACCTATAATATAGAAAGAAAATTAAATTAAAAAGCATTAATGTAGTGATTTTTATTACTTGTTTTGAGCAATCTCCTGCATAAAGAATCACAGACACAATTCTTTGAGCCAAGTTCATCTTCACGTGCTGATATCGTAGAAGAATCGCAACACACATCCCAATTACTGCACCACGGTTGGGGCGACGTCCGTCTGCGAGTTTGGGTACACATCTTCAGTATAGAATGTAACACTGGTGCATGGGAATCTAGCTCTGTTAATAGCTTATCCCATGTAAACTCCTTTAAGTCACTTACATGCTTACTGCTAAGAATTGAACCCGTTTTCTCAGAGCACATAGTAAATAGTTCTTTCCTTACAATATTTCCAATACGTTTTATTACATATTGCTTTGTTGTATTGTCTTTAAACACTTCAGTAACCAAAGAACTCTTATTACGTCTTGCCACAGCCTTCCTGCATGTTTCCTTTTAGGAGTTAATACATACTTTTTAGCTTTGTTTGTGTATTCCACCATTATCTATGTACATACAAGAAAGGGGGTTGTGCAAAAAAAAAAAACCCCAAAAACAACCAGATAAATACATCACTAAGTCAATATTATGTTGTTATGATAGATAATCAGTTAGTTTAGTAGCATAGCATCATTTTTATTTTATTCTATGTAATGCTAAAATTTATAATTGATAATGCACATCAATAAGTAAGAAAATGAGTGCCTAATATCCCCCCCCCCCTCCCCTCCCAAGCTTAGGGTCATTTAAAATAGGTAATTCCAGCAGAGACAGGAAAAACTCTGTGTGTGTGTGTGTGTGTGTGTGTGTGTGTGTGTGTGTGTGCGGGTGTGCTCAATTAAAGTGCTAAACAGGTATTGTGTACTAAGCATAAGAAGGAGGAACACTTGAACAGGTACCAATTAGCTAATCTGGGAAAAGTTGGTGGAGGGGGTGGCTTATATTATATAACTAAGTTGTAGGCATCATTCAAACTTGAACTGTGGGTTACTATTGCTTATTAACACTTTCTACAGATGGCTCAGCTGCTATTGAAGCATCCTCGTTTAATACAATTAACATTCAAGCCACTGCCTCTGTACAACTAAGCTAACAACACCATCAAAACATAAAGTTGGGTCCACTCAAGTGTCATTGGATCTCCAAAGTAAAATATGCTCAGAGTCAGTTGTAACTTACAGAAACATTTGGAGACTTTGATTGTAACGTATCTTCCATAGTTGTTTGAGGGTAATTAGATGGACTGGTAGTAAATGTGCCTAAAATTATTGTAGCTATTATTAATTTTGTGAATATAATGTGACGCATAACTTACCAAAATTTGGGTCAATTTGCAAAGTTCCAATTGTGTGGGTTGGAGCACATACTGAAATGGAAGTCCTAGATGGTGTGCCTGTAGGAGATCCTAAATAGGAAATAATAATAACTGAAAAGCACAAAGGAGTTGGCTAGTTTACCTAACACAGTAGTAGAAGAGATAATTGGCTGTGTTCTTGTAATGCTTGGTGAAGTGGACCCTGTTGGGGTTGAAGTCAATGGTGCTGGTGTCGAAATAAATGGTGCTGGTATTGAAACAAAAGTTGCTGGGGTGTAAGTCAATGGTGCTGGGGTGTAAGTCAATGGTGCTGGGGTGTAAGTCAATGGTGCTGGTGTCGAAATAACTGAAGAGCTGGGTTTGAAATCATTGGTGCTTGTTTTGTAATGGTGTTGGTGTTGTTGTAGAAATACATGTAACATCGAATGGAAGGAAGTAGATGAAAATTGATGTTCAAAGCAAATTCTTTTTTCAGGTTGATAGGAAGTTGCAGATGAATCCAAGGATCTTTTAGACTGGCTCACTTTTAAATTGCATAGTATGCTATCAAAAGCTTTCTTCACACCTGTCTCAAATAACTGCATACATTTAATGATTTAATTGCAATTATTACCATAACACAATAATAATAATAATAATAATAATACTAATAATAATAATAATAATAATAATAATAATAATAATAATAATAAAAATAATAATAATAATAATAATAATAATAATAAAAATAATAATAATAATAATAATAATAATAATAATAATAATAAAAATAATGAAAATAATAATAAAAATCATCATCATCATCATCATCATCATCATCATAATAATTAGATGTATTCTCTCTCTTTCATGTTACACTTACCTCTTTTTTATTTGCATAAGTTGTATAGGCATAAAAACACTTCTTGCAAACATATGCTTCTTTCCTGCTGTCAATGGTGACCAGATTCACCCCTCTTCCTTCTTTTTGGGATACATTTAAAACCATTTCTTTCCATATATTAGTGACTAATTCGGATTCCTGTGTTCCTAGAAGACGTCTGTTTTTAACATTAGTCGAATTAGCACAAGCTAAACAAAGAGCTACTTGGCCCTCAATGCTGACGTCACGTACGTGGGCGAGTACCAATTCGATCTGGAGCTCTCACCAGACCCTTTCCTTCCCCCCACGCCCACATATACTGGGAAGGTAAAGGGTCGCTACGCCAGACTATTAAAAGTTATGGTGGGTGAAGGCAAAAATCCCATTAGCGGAATTTTATCACTTCCGCTAACATTTTTTAAATATGAGTCAACTCAGGTTGTTGGGAACCTATATGTTAGCAGCCTAGTTTTAATCTGATTTTGCAGCTGCTACACACTAAGCAGGTGCTGCCCTGTACTTGTTTAAGAGAAAGAAAATTTAAGGTTCCTTCAACCTATCTATACTGCTTGCACCAAGTTCTTACCCTCAACCGACCCCACTCCGTGTACAGGTTAAGGTTAGTTAAGATTTATTTAAAAGAGAAAGAATGGTACAGTGAGTGATCAAGACAAGAAATAAAGTAAGACTAAATGTGGAGAGCCAAGTTACAGTGTTATATGGGTCCTCAAACACACATACAAATGATAATGAATGCACAACTAAATTAACACTCTTTTGTCTAAATAAATTGATGAATAGATATGAATGATTCATTCACATGAATACACACATAGATACAAGCACACAAATACTCTAGTTCTGTTCCTTTTCAAGTAATTGCTCTGTCTGGTGAGGCAGGACCCCACAGTATAACATACTATAATGCTTTACAGTTTCCACAATGCCACAGTGGGAAGCTATAGTGGACAATACGACCTCTATCTATCTCTATAAATTCACAACAAAGATCCAGAAACTCCCCAGGGTAACCTTACCTATCATCAGGCTTTAAAAAAATAGCTGTAGCCCATTGTAAGTAAATTATACTGAAATGCTGAGGCAACTTTTCAAACAAACACAAACTTTAGCTTATTGCACTGTGTCTAAAATTTCAGTTAAGCTTCCTGTAGTTTCTTACTATGTACATTAATAGGATACTACACTGCACTATAATGACTGTTCTTCCTGCCTTTCTCACTGATACCTGTTCTAAATGTATTACCTTCACAATCATTTAGCAAATGAATAAAATACATGTAAGTCATCTCTTTCAAGGTCCTTGAACTCGTTCCACACTCAGAAAACTTCACAGTCTTTGTAGGGAATACAGATATAGTTGACCAATCAAAAACAACTTCAACCTCAATGTAGCACATCACAATTGAAGGATGAGGCCATATCCCTCAGGATAGTAGTCCAGTGCTAATGCATGGGAAGCGTGAAATGTTTACTTAAACTCTGACTCAATAAATGGTTGCCAAATGATCACTAGATTCAATAAAGCAAAAAGTTTTAATATAACGAATAAATGAACTATTATATGTAGTAGCTTGCAATCACAGGGTAAGTAAATTTTCAGTACCATATACACCTACTCACTATTGGATGCCACAACAATACTATTTCAGCTTACAACAGTATGGTCATCATTGCACCGCTCTAGGAAATGCACAACTTCACAAAACAATTTATTTTGTATTATAATCTAGCCATAGTAGAGGGATATAAAATATAGTGTTATATCCACCTATTCTGAAGTATTTGATACTTTGCCATCATTACATTTTTCTTCCGAGAATTAATAAGTCATTGACAGGATTTTTGCAAGCTTGGAATTCTCATGCTTTATCCACTGAAGGAAATTTCACTCCACTTGCAACAGTTGTATACAGCCAATTTGAGAAATAGCTCACCTTCAGAAGAAATTGACACCAATGCACATTGCATTAATCAACAATTAGAAAATAATTCTAAGAGGAAGAGAGTGTGTCAGTCCCCAGGACACACAGTCCACTCCTTCAACATGAAAGTGACATTCTTCAAGATTCTATTAATCCATTGGTGGAATCGATTGCCTATGGAGCAGATTTATATGTTCAAGCACTTTTTATGGTTAACAACTTCATCGAAAATCATTCTTAATAATTGCACTATTCAAACAGCTTCTTCATAGCTAGCTAGTTATTTACAGCAAGCACAAACAGTATTATCGTCTTTATTTTTAGCAGAAGTATTACAAAAAATGAACTTGCTGCTACTAATAGAATAGAACAATAATTAAACTACAAGGAGAGAGAAAAATTAAAAGAAAAAATTGTATATGCATGAATCATGTCATTTATAGTAGTTCGGTAAGGGATTACTTTTGCACATTTCTATCAAATGAATATGTTTTAGTTCTTTTCTTGTTTTGGCTAATGTGATGTTTTGTGCATATGTGATTGTTAGAAATCTCCACTCTACCCTTACCATTCTTCTCACTTCTATATGTCTGGATAGTCACAATAGGAAATTGATGTATGCATAGCTAGCAAAAATATATTTTCAAGTGGTTCTTAAAACTTCAAATTTTTTTTTTGGGCACTCTTAATTCATGTGTGCCAATCATATTCTAATCAAGCCCATGGGAGTGGTGGTATGCATCTAATACTTAAATAACACCCTTGGATTTATATCTGCTCTGTTAACTACAACACCTTTAGCTAATATAATTACACTCCAACTAGTGTTTCATGCTAAGCATTAGATGTGGATATACTATTTGAGTTTCCCTGGTGAACATATGCATAGGTTGGCATGACCTGACCTCTATGTTGTCCATCCTATCTAGGTAATAGCTAGCTACAGCATTATTTTAATTGACACATGAAGCTACTCCCTATAGCTAATTTCAAATGAAAGAAAAGCTCATAGTTATAGATTTCATATCCCAATTTTGAAAGAAAAAAAAAAGATAGGAGAAATAAGTTGTAAATTGTAATGATAGCCTAATGAGTCAGTAATTAAAAATAGGAAAGGGTATTTAACAGGCTTCTGTCATAATATTAGAGAGGCATATTAACTATGTGTAGGAATCATTTTTAAAACTCCAATTAGTGTCATTGTGTTTTAAAACAGATGAGACTTTCCAGGGTCGATCGAAACAAGTTAAAAATATTATTTAGGTTCCTGTTATGGTAAATACTAATATAACCCAGAAAGCTACTCTTTTTACCCTTGTTGTGGATATTATGAAGCCATGAATATTCGCAGCTTTTGCTGCTTCAATCACATCTTCTTCACTTATTCCTTGTCCCAACTTCCATATTTAATGTTCTCTGCAATGGTCAGGTAAAAAAAGAACAGGTTCTTGGGAGACGATTCCAATTGTAGACCTCAACCAGCAGACATCAAACACAGATATATCACTTCCATCTATCAGAATGGTCCCCTTTTGTGGAAAAACCTTTCCAGTAGAGAAACAATTGTACTCTTTTCACTCCCACTAGGGCCAATCAGAGCCAATGTTTTGGAGGGAGATATAGATGTGCTGAAATCTCTGAGAACCTTGACGTCATTTTGAGCTTTTGAGTGGGGTAAGCAAGGTGATGTTGTTGAGCTCCCTTTACAATGTCATCCTTGTACATTATATACATAATATATATTATAATGTATGAATTATTTTATTATATGCTGCTAGTTATAATATCAAATTAGAGGTGCTTGAGCACAAATGGTGAACGAGCCTATTAAATTAATGTCATGAAGGTTGATTTTTACCACTATAATAAATAGATTTGTACCCACTCCAACATAACTATAATATTATGCTTACCTAAACTTAATGTTCTAGATAGTAGTTTTATATGAAGGAAGTAGCTTATCATTGAAATTTAATTTTAGCTAACCATGACAAAACACTTTCTTACCTCAATTTTTTCAGAATAGTGGTAGCTTCAGCAGTATTTGATTTATTAATAGTTTAGTAATTTTACTATATGAAGTATCAGTAGCTCTAAACAACAAATTCTAGCTGCAAAAACTGGAATTATTTTTTGAAGTCTTTCAATTCATCATAACCACTTGCCACAATTTTATGGAATTAAAATAATAATAACAAGCATTTCCAGAAAATGATCATACAATTTTAGGTGCACTTCACTTGCTCAACAATATTTTACGATATATAATATGTATTTATGTGTGTAGTTTCCTTTGCCTTAAAATTAAAAGAGGCCTATAGCTATTTACAAGACTATCATAGTGATTCCTTCTGCTGACAAGTTATAAAGCTTTGGCTCTTTATCCAGAAGGCTCAATACTTATAAGAAGACAGTTTCCCCACCTTGTACTGCTCACCTTGCTGCTCTGTGAGTATGCCCACACTCACAGTTGGAAAGCAAAATAACACCTCGCGAGGTGTTTAGCAGGAGGCGCTGTCTAGACACCCCACTTTGAGCCCTTATAACTTCCACACCAATACATACTATACCAAGTGAGCATATGCAACAATAGCGTATATCCCCAGGGCCACTGGCTTCAACCACCAGTGCTGAAACTGGATTTGTTGGAGTTGAAAGGGAATGTATGGAATAATATGGGATTTAGAGGAGTTAGATTTACTTGTGGCCATAACTGAGTTGCTAAAGTTGGTGAGATCAGCTGTGCTTGTGAAAGAGACATGTGCACAGTTACTACAGACTGGTGTGAGCAGAATTATTGTGCAATTTGGATCCATCTGCAGCTTCTACTCAACTTGAAAAATTTGCATTAAACATCATCAATTACACCTATGTATTTTCTTCCAAGATTTTTGTCTTATTTCTGTCAATTGCTTTCCTACCCATCGTGGTCAAAAGGTTAAACAATTATCACTATCGCAATAAGATAATAATTCAGATTGATTGATACAAATATCCCCATATTCTTTAGCACGTCTGCACATTACTATATTGTGTTTGTGTTTGAAGTGGTTACGTGACCTCTTCTTTCTTCACAAAGTTGTATAGGCATAGAAACACTTCTTGAAAATATACTCTTCTTTTCTGCTGTCAATGTTGACATTGTCTGCTGTCAATGTTGACAAGATTCACCTCTCTTTCTACTTTTTTGGGATTTAATTAAAATCATTGGGAAAAACCATAAACACTAACTAGAGAACGCTAACTTTACACGCCCCTTAATGTTGACGTCACTTACGTAGGTGAGTCGAGTATGAAAACGATGTGGAGTTAGAAAACCGGGTGCACCAGACCCTTTCTTTTCCCCCCACGCCCACTTAGCCAAAGGTCAAGTCCGGTGTCATAAAATTTTAGTCACCCCGTAAAATTAGTCACCCCGGGTGACCTATTTGAACAGGAAAACGATCACCCCCTTGGGAAAACGGTCACCCCCTCTGGAAAATGGTCACCCCCTCTGGAAAACTGTCACCGTGTCGTGGGCCTAATGTGGATCTCATCTCAAATAGCAAAACATGAACAGTGGAGCTATAGAACAATCGCTTAATTCTATACAAATGTGCATGTTTAATTTCTGTCTCATCATGGCTGCTTAATTTCTTTTAAAGCTATACATGTGTACATGTATAATTTGTCTCTCACATATCATCCGTTGTTTTTCTAGCATTTACACTTATAGGTTGCTTACAATAATTATGGAGGATTCTCATAGTTCTTCGACTCAATGCAATATTTAAGTCATGTTTGATTTTTTAGTTTGACCAGTTCAAAGTTTTACTGGTGAAGTATGGCAGGAGATAACAATCATGGGAGATTTAGCTTCAGCACTATATACAACTATATCAAAGATGGCATATATCCAGATGGTTTTTCCAAGTCGGATAAAGGGTCATTAAGGAAAAGAGCTAAGTTTTTTTTCACAAAGGAAGCAGATTTGTTTTATAAAAGTTCTAAGCAATGTATAGGTAAGCATTGATTATATTATAGTGGCTATGGCTATTACGGCTAGAAGCAGTCATTAGCTGATGAATGTTTATAGTAAGCAAATAATCTGGTACTTTAGGCAGCTAGTGGTAGATGTTGAGGTCTTCGGCAACGGGCCAATAAGATCCATTCCCACCTGAGCCCAAATCCTGATTGGTACAGGAATTCAGCGTAGTGAGCCTGAGGCTTTTTTAAGTGTGTGGTTATTTCGCTGGCATGTGTCACATGATGCCACCTGTAACAGTAAATTTAGTTAGGCCCATAGCTAGATAACAAACAATGACACATATTGCTTACATAATTTTTAACATCAGTGGTCAGACCTGGCCAGTAATATCGAGCAGAAACCATGTCCAGAGTACGATTAATTCCAAGATGACTGGCATTATGAACACACTCCACAATTCTCTGCCTTTTAATGGTGAGGAAACCAGTATATTGTAACCTTAACTGATTATTTCAGCAAGTGGGCTGAGGCTGCATCTCTTCCAGACAAAACTGCAAATGGCATTGCAATTTTCATATGTTCTGTAAGTCTTAAATAGAACAATAACAATGATAGCAATTTCAGATGCTGCATGTTGTGACTCCGTAACAGGTGATATGTCGGATGGGCAGTCCAGAAGTTTTGATCACTGACCAAGGGAGAGAATTTGTTAATGCATTATCCAAGGAGTTGTATCAGATAACTAATACTGAACATAGGATTACCAGTGCCTACCATCCACAGGTGAGGTAACTCTGAAATCAAAGGTGTATATCGTATAGGGGCTGCAACCTAAAAGGTTACTATTTAACAGCTAAGTGGTATACCCCTAGGTGTATAATATTCGTTACTGTATTAACTGACTACAATAAAAAAATTGTACTTATAAAAATTACGCAATATTTTCAAAAAATTACAAGTGTCAAAGTTCTGAAACTGCCCAAAATCTTACTGACAATAACAAACCATTGATGCTGAGAATATGACAAAAGTAGATAAATAAAGTTAGCAATTATTTGAAGCTATTCGTGTTGCTGTATTTCGGAATCAAATCATTGCAAGCTCTCAATGAATATATCCATATTTTTTACTTCTTGTGTAGTTGATGAAGTGTCTTCAGATAGTTAGCTGCATCAACTCATCATTGAAATATGTGTGTGAACTTTGTTCTTGTTTTTTTTTTTTTTTGTGTATTTGTTTTTACAAGAACCAATAAAGAAGAATTTTTTAGGAATATTTGTAAACAAAACATAACAAACAAACATGTCTTTATTTACACTAGCCAGCTATTATAGTTACTCCACAGTAATGCCATTAGCGCACGTTGACATTCTCTAAACTATACTACTTCATATGAATGGCAAGTTATAGAACATAGCTAGCTACAATTGAATTGTATGCATTGCTGGACTAGCACAAATGAGTGCATGTTTGAGCATTATTTTGAGCGGCACAATCACTTCCTGAACAAAGTAGCATTGTATCTAGGTAACTAAAATAAAGAGTTTGCTCACCATTTTGTGCATTTCGAGCACACCACTAGTTACTCCACTATGCTTACTCCTGTGTATTATTCCAGAAAAAAAATGGTAGCATAATTTGACAGGGCCTACTGGCCTTACTGCACGATTGAAGCACACAATTACTAATTTTAAAGTATGACAAATTTCATGCCAATTCTGGTTAATGATTTTCAAATTATGCGGTCTGTTTCTTAGCATGGAAAGTAATTGGTTGTTCCAGTACTTTCCCCAAGACATAAACATGCCATTTGTAGACAAAAAAGAAAATTTCAAACTTCTTTGTTGGTAAGCCCAGGTAAAAGAAAAAGTTGGTAGTTATTGCACCCGCGCTAATGTTTCCAATTGAACATACCCGCAGGGGTGACATGTACTGACCTTCGAACTTTACACATATATATATATATATACCACAATCTCAATTGAGACTCGTTAGTGTGGGGCTCTCTTCTCTAATCTATTGTTATGCATTTTGTAAGAATAATAAATAATAATAAAAGGAAAATGAGAATAGTCAGTTAAAATAATTCTTACTCATAAAAAAATTATAGAATTTTTCTTTTACAACATTGAAGAACATAAAATGTGGGTGTAAAGTAACTTCATTAAAGCTGCTGGATTTGTATTGGCCAATCTCTTATTGTACTTGAGTAAATGGAAAAAGTTAGTAGTACTGTAGTGAGAATGCTGTCTCAGGCTCCGAGTCAGCAAGTAATCAGAGGATCGTAAATCACTCACACAATGATGTCCTATTTGTTATACCACATGGTATGTATATATCTATGATTTATACAATTTTTGGCACTAATCTTTTTTGTTTGTTTTATAGACGAATGGTCTCACTGAACGCTTCAACCAAACTCTCACAAGGAGCTTGGCTAAGATTACATGTGAAGGACATGATGATTGGGATTTAAAACTTGACACAGTTCTTATGAGTTACAGAGCATCTAGACAAGCATCAACAAAGTTTTCACCATACTTCATGCTTTTTCAGAAAGAGATGCGACTACCTATACACAATGATGTTTGCCCCTAGTCATTAACTGAGCTAGATGACTCTACTGAGGAGGTTGCTCATAGTGAACTAATCAAACAATTGCTAATGGCTCGTGAAGATGCTTTTAAAAAAGCAGAAGAGAACATTCTAGTTGCACAAAAACAGCAGAGGGAAACATATGATCGCAAGCATGAAGCCAAAATTCTTCCAGTAGGATCTCAAGTTTTGCTTGAGAACTCCATGCAGAAGCAATGCAAAGGTGGTAAATTGGAACCTGTTTGGCTTGGCCCATACCTTATTTCTAGAGATGTGGGGAAGGGTTTGTATGAACTTACCAATAAATCTGGGAAAGTTCTCAAGAAAAAAGCAAATATTTCCAGGCTTAGGGAATATAAAGAGCGGTCACAGAAGGTAGACAACACAACCACCAAGCAGCCTTCTGACACTCACAAAGGACAAAAGAATGTAAGCATAAAGAGATTATTTATTTATACATATTGTCAGACTTATTATGATGTTTATATATGTCCTTTATATTGGGTCAATATATCTTGCTCTGAAAATCCACAGCTTGATCGCAGTGTCGACATTGATCTACAAAAGCAAGACAACTCAATGTAACCTTCAAACTCATGACTAAACATGATGTAATTGTGATACTTATGTGGTATGTAAGGTCCAACATCTCAGAATCTAAGCAACACAAATCTCATGACCATGATTCTAAGCTTCAAGATCTCCTGATTCCTCCAGCTAAGAGATCATGCCACAGGTATCATAGAAAAGGAGCAGAAGAGGTAAAGTATACCTAATATTTTAACTGTTGCATCATTATAACTATGTTATCGCAGGAAAGTACCGAGTGGGTATCAAGCTTGGGTTTGACACAGCAAGATAAGAAAGAAATTGAAGGCAAATCAAGCATGTTTAATGACCGTCATATGCATGCAGCTCACAAACTATTGCGCATGCAATTTTCACGTGTCGAAGGATGTTATAGTACGTTACTTATCCAATTGAAGTCCTTCCCTTCTATTACTAGTGATTGTAGTTCAGGTACAGTATGTTATCCCTTTGCTTAGGCTAACTAATTAACCAATTTGTCTATTTATAGCTATACAGATTTTCTATGTAGAAGAGTATCAGCACTGGATCACAACTGCCCTGTTAGGCAATGAAGTCTATCTGTTTGACAGTAGTTTCAATGGAAAGTTGGCAAGCAAGTGCTGAGCTACAGATAACTCAGCTATATCAACCTCTAATATCTCAACAAGCCTTGCTTGTGACAATCATACCAGTCCAGCAGCAATCACCAGGTTCGAACAACTGTGGATTGTTCAGCATTGCTGCTGCCTACCACGCAGCAAAAGGAAATAACATTGAAACAATTACCTTAAATGAAAACAAAATGAGGTCCCACCTTATTCGCTGTTTTGAGAAACAGAAACTTACTGCATTCCCTAAAGGAAAACAAACTGGTGAAGTGAGGCGACCAAAATGGCAGTATATTGCAATTCCAGTGTACTGTCCCTGTCAGCGGCCTGACTCATTAGATCAGATGATACAATGTGACAAGTGTAAAACTTGGAATCACTTCCAATGTGCCAAAATAAAAGAGGCCCCCTTGGGTGATTGGTTTTGCACAATGTGTACTTAACTCTTGAGTTGTGAAACATGGATAATTATTTTGAGTGTTTGTTGTCATTGTTTATTTGTTAATTTTGTGTTTTTACTGAATATCATGACATTTCTTGGCAGAAAAAACATTGTAACATATTCAATAAATGAGAATTAATTGAAGCACAAATAATTATTATAAATAATTACATATCTATAGCTAACCCATGTATAGTGCTAGTTAAGGTAGATTCTCACAAGCAATACAGAAAAGAAACCATTACTAGCTATGTGTTTATAAAGATAATGGCAGATATGGCAATTTAGCATCCATATTAATTATCAGTATTTGTGAATTGATGAAGTCAGAAAAATCAATTATTCAGAGGCATCCACACTAATGAAACAACAACAACAACAACAGTTTATTATTCAATGTAATTTGCTACCAAAATTTATTCATTTATTTTTTTATTTGTTCATTGTGACTTCTTCAATGGCAGACAAATGGGGGCAGGGAGAGGCAGAGGGGGCTATCATTCCCCCACTAATATATAAGGAGGAGGGGGGGGGGGTGAAGGTGTGAGGCATAACACAGAAAATTGAATGTTAAGAAATCAATAATGTGCTTTTTTTTTAATTGAGGCTTATGACTCAAATCCCAGCTATGGATCTGCTAATGAGTTTGATTAAACAATCCTTTGATATCAGCAGCATTTGTTGCAGCATGCTATGGTCAGAAATGTCAACCTCATGAAACAATGACCGACATACGCTACAAAGTATGGGCTTCCAAAACTGGACGAAAAAGTGCATGCCTACTACCAAAACTTAAAGCAATACCACCACCGACTAGTCAATCATTTAAGGAAAATACGAAGAGGGCTCACTTTCAGGCATGCATATGGAAAGCTGCTCTAGATGAGGAACCTCCAAAACTCGACCCATTGAAATTTGGATGGGTTAAGGATGACAGTAGTAAGTCACTCAGTGCAATTCCTCTACCGATGTGCATCAGTTCAGCTTCCTTGCTCTCTGTTCTGCAAATGTGGTGGGTCTGATAGGTGCTTTAATCTGATGACAAAACACAATATGGCAAACAATACTGTTGCCGAAGTAAGATGCAACAGTGTCACACCCAGTCAACGCATGAGCTGGAAGAAGTTGTAGGGCAATACTTTGGTGCTTGGCAACTGTAGAACCAATGTTAACTGATGAGCATCCCTGACTAGTTTGTTCCATGACAAGCGTTGATGTCAATTTCTTGTCAGCATAGTAATGAACTAATAGCAGCACAAACACATCTGTGTCGTCACTGATAACTTTGATAGTGCAACATCCAAGGCTTGCCAGATACACTACTTGGTTAGGAATGATAACATCTGCCTCTTCGTGCATTGTCTTCAGGTCAGGTCTTATGATTTGCAATCCACTACATACCTCTGTAGGTATTGGTGATTTTCCAGTGACTACAAAACTGTTGGGAAGATTTAGCAGTGCTACTGAAGACACAAGTTCATCACAAATCATATCAATGAGCTGTATTTGGTTTTTTGTAACAGTTAGAGCAACGTCTTGAGGAGGCAGAGGAGAGCTGAGACACAGTTGATTCTCTCTAGAAACCTGTGCTTTACGAGAGCATCTAGTTCCACTTTTAATACTGTATTCACAATAGTGGTCAAATATTATGCGTACTCGAGTGCTGCCTTTCAATTTACTTGTGATGTGTTTCACAATATTTGTCACCAGGTCTTGTACGCTCCCCTTACTAGGCCAACGCACAACCCAAAGTATGGCACAGCCATCCATGACAATAGCATCTGGTTGTCCTGTAGCACGAGCTGATTGTTCCACCTGAAGTTTGTTCTTTAGCAATGACTTTGACTTGGCAATACGCAGATTTCTAGTTATTTCATCAAACATTGACGTAGGAACTGATGCTAGTTCATAGCTAAGAATGTACTCCACCTTAATGTCTCGAGAGTTCATGAGTGCTAGGGCCCTAGCAAATATCAGTCCAGAGTCAAACTGCTCAGCAGCAACTGTTGTTGTTGTTTTTCTTGTTCTCTTTCATTGTACGAACTTTCTTCTTGAGCCGCTGGCCAGCTAGCTTCATATTCTTTCATCTGGGATTTTCCCAGGTCAATAGCGTTATGTACATTTACTTCATCCGTACATATATGCCCAGTGACTATGTTCAAAAGATGACTTGCTGTGTTCAACGGGTCGATGCAAGTTTGCAACTTTTCCCTAATGACTTGCCTGTCATTTTCATCATATTTGACTCGTGATGCTAACTCCTCCTTGTGGGAGGTGATCTCCACTGGTGAGGAATCCTTCAAATCTGCAACATCCTTCATCAATCTGCTGCAGATGTGCAAACTCATTGCCCATTTATGGACAGCTTTCTCATTCAGTGTTATTCCTATAAGACCATGGGTCCATGCCCATATCGCATAAAAGTGGTTTCTATAAACATGTCCATCCAAATACCATTCCATAGTCCCTGTCTGTGGCGTTGGACATGTTCCCCTTTCAGAAATCACTCTAGGACTTCTCCATGTAGCTTTTGCATTGATCGGAGGTACAGTAGACCATATCGGGCATAGTGAACATGCCCTGCAGCAAAAAAGTATGGTATCATATCATTTACTGCCCACAAATGTAGGGCCCACTCTCCTTCTCGCTCAGCTCTAACAAACATTAGCATCAGGAATACTGGACGAATAAGATTCTCCACCCAGTGTTTTGTGGTTTTACTTCTTGATGCTCTAGCCTTTAGTTGCTGCATAAGTTCATCCATGGTATTGACTTTACACAGAATTTCATGTAGCAGTTGCTCAACCACGATTCTCAGGGCTCTGGTGTTCTGGGGGAAATTTTTACCAGTAAGCATTTTCGTTACACCCCCAAAGGCAGCTTTCATCACCTTTTCCAGCCCACTTCCAGCCATCAGAACCCCCACAGCACCAACATAGCTCATTAGAAAGTGCATTCCTCCTAGTCGAAGGATGAAGTTCTCACCAAATAGTTCTGGGTCAGCCCACTTCACATTAAGACCCACACGAAAGAGCTGAAGATCTGCGGTGAAAATAGTTGCTACTTGGCCAGCTTTCTCTGTTAATCTTCTTGCCTCTAGCATAGCAGTTTTCATTGTAGTTGGGTCTGAAGGAGTCATGTCAATCAATGGTGTGTACATAGCTTTGGTATGAGGTTTTACACCTTGTCCCTGCATTCGTGTGAGCTTAGTGTTGAAACCACCAAAACTCAGGTGTGGATGGTGTAATGGCAACACTCTTCAAACAAGAATTACTTGCTGCGCCAGCACTCTGAGAGGAAGGACAAATTTCTTTGAAACTTCTTCTGGCATGTCACACTTTTTTGGACCGTGGTAGTAGGAGACAGGTATACCAGGTTTTATAGAATCCTTGAGATTTTCCTTCTTGAGTCGTTTGATTTTAGAGTCTTCCTGACTATCTTCAGTGTTTGGACATACCTGTGTCAGTCATCAGCAAAGCCAAAGCATGGGTTGACTTTAATCCATTTGGTGAGGTGATGTTGGCATCAAAATTATCTGCAATGGCTTGCACCATACCAATACTAGACGATTGGATACCAGTCAGTCGTGTTTCACTTGATGCTGCCGCTGCAGCTGATGCTTTAAATCTCAATACTTCATCATACGAGCAACAAATACCAAGATCATGAAATTGCTGTATAAGGCTTTTCTTACCAAGGGTAATACCAAGTCCAACTTGAAATGGAGTTGGCTGATTTGTGACTGCACTTGTAATGATATTTCCTATAGTGATTGACGGCAGTTTGAATCTGGAATCATCTGACAGACTTTCTAACATGGACATAAGGGTTGCACTAACAAAATTAATCCCAGTCTGTTTGTCTACCCGAATGGTATACTCATCTTTATTATGCACAAGATGTTTACACTCCTTAAGAATTGCTTTACTGATATTCTGAATCATTCCATCATCATCATTGTTATCCAAGCTTATCAAATGCCGAATCAGTGCTTGTGGAAGCATGGCTATAAACTTGCTTAGTTGTCATGATAACGTGCTTCTGCTGCATGTAGATCACTGACTGCACCTTGCAATCTTACTTCAACCTGGTTTTCCCATGCATCGTTCCGTCTATTGCAGACTTCAAGTATTGAGTCTTTGAAGGATAATCCAGTACCATGGCCTACTGTTTTACAAAGATAGGCAGGCCTCCACCTGGATGGGTTGCGTGGGTCAGATTTAAGATTGCATGTTTCTCCACAGAATATACAGTGCAATTTAAAATCAAACGAAGATAAATCTGAACGACATAATCGTTTTCGTGGTGGCTCACCTTTTAGCCCCACTCTACCCACCTGACATTGTATGTGGGTTTTTTAAGTGTATGAGGAAACACAGCTTTTATGGCACACGATGGTATATAAGTTGAATCTTCATCCAGGTGGGATTGAAGACTTTCATATAGATTGTCACCACGCTGATGACTGGCAGCAATAATGCTCCTGATCCTCGGTGCTCCAGATGTAATCAACTTTTCTGACTGCTTACCACACTTAAAAAAACAATTCGACATCATCTTCAGCTACTTCTACTTCTGGATAGAATAATAGGATATTATAATGCTATTTGGTCAAAGTAAAAGCATGCATCCAAAGACTAAGAAAATGTATTTATTCTTAAATCATACCTGCCTCCTGCTAGCTTGTGTATAGACTAATGAACTTGTTCAAGTTTGTTTCGAAGACAAGATGACAACAAACTACTGTCAAAATATCTTGTTCAAATGTAGTTTAGCTAAATCATGAAATCTTAATTTTTAGCTAGTAGCTAGATATATTCAAGCTTTTCAGACATGACTCATCACAGCCATCAATAGTGATATATTTCATCTGCTTAAACCACTAGCTAGAACAAAACAAAACAATAACAAAACCATGCTATTATGCTAAAAAAAAAAAGTAAACAAAACGTAATAAAGTTAATGAGTGCCAGCAACACATCCCAAGATGGTCATTTCTCTGCTGCACCACCTTAAAGCCTCTGTAGAAGATAGTGGGTGAAACTATCCTCCTTGACTCATGGGACAAGTAACTTTCCAGAGCTCTCAGGAAGAAGAGGGAGTTTGTAGCTATACTGTGGTATTTAAGCTTGGCTAAGTAATGTGAGCTAGCAAAATATAAATTGTTTTAGCCAAAATTTTGTCGATGCAAGGAAGGGGAAAAAAATAACTAAGAATAAATTTGTTAACCTAGGCACACTGGCACATACCCTCAAATGTGGACATGGAGAAGCTGTAGCTCTGTTATACTGGACAGCCCTCCCTCAATGGCATCGTCATGTGACTGTGTTAAGCTACTACAAGAAATAGAATTGTTGTAGCTAGCTAAAACAGGGAGTAATTCCCTTTGACACCGCAATAACTTTGAAAATATATGTACTTATACATTATTAATCCACTCTGACATACCTTCAGATAGGACATAATTATATAATTCACTATGCATCAGTTATAGAGACATCTATTCACAGATACATAGTTCTATGTGGAAAACTAGCTATATGAACAGCCTTACAAAAATTAGTGTATGATGTAAAATGTTGGCCAAAAGTTGTTGTTGTTGTTGTTGTTGTTGTTTTTTGTTGTTGTTTTTTTTGGGGGGGGGGGAGACAAGGCTCCCCCAGATATTACACCCCCCTCCCCTTAGCTTACTTTCGCTATATACTTCCTCAGGAATGTAATTTGACTAGCTAGCTACTTATTATTATTATTATTATTATTTTGATTATTATTATTAGCTTTACAACCATATGATAATACAGGTATTGAAGTGTGATGAATAAGTTTTTGAGGTTGAGGGTCAAACTCTAAGCTCTAGAACTGCCAGAAAAATGATACAAAAATAAAACAAAACAAAAATAAACAAGAGCAAAAATTAATTCAAGAGTTAGGTGGTAGAGTAATGTTGATATTGGAGGTATGACAGTTTGAGAAGGGTAGAGAGAGCTGAAATTGTTGTATTTAATGAGGAATGTATTCCAGAACTGTTGTTGAAGAGTCTTTTTGATGGTACTGAAAGGACTAGAAAGATCAATTGGAGAATAATCATTCCAGAGCAAGACTACACGATTAAAATATTGGTGATGAGTACTCGAGGAGCAATGGAACTTACATTCTAGCTTGTGGGAGGAAGATGATTGTGTGGAACCAGAAGAAAAAAAGTTGAAATAAAAAATATTGAAAGAATCAGGAGGGTCTTTGAGACATTTCAATACAAACAACACGTCCAACAGTTCGAAGTGGTACAGGAGTGGCAGAAGGTTGAGGGTAAATAGAGCCTGGACTTATAGTCTTAAATAAAGTTGTTCTAAATGTATTTTGAAGCTCTACGTTGAACTTTCTCCAATAAAAATATGTCTTTGATAAGGTATGGACGCCAAAGTTGTGAGCAGTATGTTAGCTGAGACTTTACTAAGAAGAGATAAAGTGACTTTTTCAAGTGGGAGGGTGCTGATATAGAGACAGTGCGTCTCACTAGATGAAGAAAACGATAGGCTTTTCCACATATCCCTCTAATGTGGAGGGACCATGACAAGTTTCTAGTTACAGTTATCCCTAAATCTCTCTGCTTCTCCAATAAAAATATGTCTTTGATAAGGTATGGATGCCAAAGTTATGAGCAGTATGTTAGCAACAACAGAATATAGAGAAGAAGCACAATTTTTTAGTATGTGTCCACTAATTCCATCACATCCTGGTGATTTGAAGCAGTCTAGATGGCTTAGTAGGTAATAAATCTAATCAGAAGTAAAATCTGTATTGTTGTGGAGGCTCTGGCAGAGTCTATGTGCTCTGGCTGCCTTGGAATTCACTCTACACGCTCCAAACTTCGCTTATTTTGGGGTTTACCAATTTCACGAGGGGATGACTGTTCTCCTGTTTTAAATCGGTCACCCCGGGGTGACCAATTTACCGGAAAATGGTAGTGGGGGTGAGCAATATTTTAAATTTATCCGTGATATTACTCACCCGGGGTGACTAAATTTGGGGGTGACTAATTTTATATGACACCGGTGTCGCAGTGAATACTGTCCCCCCTTGAATTATGTCCCCCCGGACAAAATTCACTAGTGAATTATGTCCGGCCGGACAGTTCTCACTAGTGAATTTTGTCCCCCCTGGTGAATAATGTCCCCCCCTCTCTCTCCACCTTCATAAATCACACTTCGAGCAAATCAACTGCGGCTGGTGACGCTGGACTGTACCAATCTTCTTTAAGTTCAACCCTGCCTTTCCGCAGGCTCGTTTTCCAATTATTGAGGGAGCTCCCGGGTGCCACATCCAAGTCTATTAGTTATTGGCGATGAACTGGGTGTGCCAGGCACTATTTTCAAGTCTATTTGCTTATTGGTGGATCAACTGGTAACTTCATTGTCTAGCTAGTTAAGCTCACTCCTTCATCATTTGTTCATATTAAAATATAGTTATGAAGTAGAATAGAATTTCACCACTACTAACTCAATAGCCATACACATCATACAATTTACAAATTTTACAATATCTTGAATCTTACTGTACAGTATTAAATTTATATTGTTTAATCTGTCGTAAATAGCTAAGTCCTTTACCAGCCAGACATAGCAATACATGGTCAACTCTGGACAATTATGATATTTTAAATTCAAATTCACATTCCCAAATGAGTGTCCTATTTTTTATCAGTTTACCCAGGGGCAAAAGCTGTGTGAAGATTTTACCAGATATGGGAGTTGTCAGTAGCTGTCCACTGCAAAACTTAGCCTCACTAATGATTGAATTGAGTTTATAATAGTTAAACATGTAGCTAAACTTAATTGGTAGAAGAAACTTAAACTATCAGTTGATGATTTAAAAACTAACCAAAAGAAATAGAAACAAACTTGATAACAACTCTAACTAGAACTACTAAATGCCACTCAAAATAACTTAAAAGTAATAATTGAACATTGCTAATTTTCAATAACTAATAAAAACTTACTATGTGGAAAAATAGCATATGAAGCAACACTTCTTATAATTTGGTAATACATAAATAACTGCCCTAGCTGGCTGGTTGGCCCTATCAAGTATGCTCTACATCAAATTGTTAAAAATAAATAAATAATAAAAAAAAAAGTTGTTAAATAGATAGTCAACTGGTATAGCAAAATACCAAGATTGCTACAATATCATTTTTTGTAAGGATGATTATAGTTTTTGATTTACAGAGTTTTAGGCTAAATGTTTAAGCAGACACACTGATAGACAGGACACACTATACCATTTACAGTCCTGCCACAGCCATAGTAAAAACTGCCCACTAAAGTGAATAGCTATCTTGGCGGAGGGGGACTGAAGGGGTACAAAATTCACTAGCTAGTGCCTGGTTAGCCATTTAGCTACAGTTGTGCCACAGCCAGACCTTGAGAACAGCCTAGCTAGCTACTAAAGTGAATAGCTATTGGGGAGTGGATTCATTATTCACTGAAGGGGGACAAAAGTCACTAGTGATTTCTGGAGGGGGTGGGGACAGTTTAGAGGGGGGACAAAATTCACTACTACAACTGTCATTCTTATAAATTAGCTGGATATATTTATTTTTATTTGTTCAGTCATTTTCAAAATGTTTGAAGTAAAAAATTTTAATCTTCAATCAACCCATCGTATAACCCTTACCAACTTTGCCATTCGCTCGGTGAATCTGGATGGAATGGAGAATTATGATAACATATACGATTTTCTGTACTCTGGTATATACCCAGATTATTTCAGCAAAAACCAAAAGCGAGTATTGAGGAGGAAAGCGAAGAATTTTAAGGTCTGTGATAGCAAACACATTTTGGTAAAGAAAAAATCTAGCTAGCTAGCTAGATCAAAGTTGTATGACGATAGCAACTTAGTTTTATCAACTTGGTTTAAAATAGTTTCATTTCAAACTCTGTAATTATACACATAGGAAATGAATTACAAACTTGTTAGGCTTCTTTGTAATGTGGACTTGACAAATCGTTGACCCTTTACCATTAATTGTAAACTACACCAAATGAGTGCCAGCCCCTTAAAATAAGTGACCAAGGTGTGTCTTTAACATAAGTTAAGCTCTGTATATTATGATTTTTTGTTTGCATGAAACATTTCTGCTCTGTAAGAGACCAAAAAAAAAAGAGCTGGCTCGAATGAATTATTTTATACACAATCCGTGTGTTGCATATTGACATCTGCATGTGCAGTACGGTTATAATCAGAATTTGCTCTTCACCCCTCCCCCACCCCCACCTCCCCTCCCTACCCTACAAGGTTAAAGATGGTCTTCTGTATTTCTCAAAAAGTGGAAGTGAGTGGAAGCAAGTTCCAAGAAGTGGGAAAGACAAGAAAAGAATACTGGAGTCTTGCCATGGATCGGAGGAGGGTTAGTGTTTAAGTAATTGTAAATTGGTATTGACCATAAGTTCATTGAGCTTTTCGTAATTTTTTTTTGCTGAATTTTGTACCAAAACATGATAATAAAGAAGCTATACACAGTATGATATCTTGAAGTTTAAAAACACTTCAGAAAAGATTCAAATGTATTATCAGACAAATACATATACTGTTTTCAAGTCTCTGTTAAATCATAATGAATATTATTCACTGGTTAGGTGGACATCTTGGGAGGGATAAAACATCAAAAAAAATCAGGGAGCGTTTTTATTGGAAGACTATGTGGAGTGATATTCAAGAATATATACACCAATGTGAGGCTTGCCAACGTGCAAATGATACAAAATTCCAAAAGGCAACAGAACCCCTCCATCCTATACCCATAAAACCAGAAGTATGGAATCAGGTAGCTCTTCTTGAGTTCCGATTTTATCTTAGTGCTTATATAATTACATGAACTTCACTTTTTCAGATTGGTATAGACATTGTTGGTCCTCTTCCAGTAACCTCCAAAGGCAACAAGTACATAATAACTTTAGTGGATTATTTTTCCAAATGGCCTGAAGCGGAACCATTGGCAGACAAGAGTGCAAAATCAGTTGCTTCATTTCTGTTCAAAATGTTTTGCAGGTATTTGCTTTGATATTTGCATTTTAGCTGATAATTACTTAATCATTGATTTAGTAAATTTTGGGTTATATAGGAGTGTGCTTATTATATTGTATAGATTTGGATGTGCTAAAGTAGTAATTTCAGACCAGGGCAGAGAGTTTGTTAATCGAGTCAATGAATATTTGTTTTCAATTACAAAAACAGAGCACAGAATTACATCTGCTTACCATCCGCAAGCTAACGGAATGGTTGAAAGATTTAATCAAACTTTGCAAAGATCTTTAGTAAAAGTTGTCAATAGCAATCAGTCTAATTGGGATGAGAAACTGGATGGAATTCTATTTGCATATAGAACCTCACAGCATCAATCAAGCAAGTTTACTCCTTTTGAGCTAATGTATTGCCGGTGAGTAATTCACTATTCATCATTTAATTTTTTATGAAATTTTGTGAATTTTTCATTCAATAAATTTATAGCAAGGCAATAATTCCTATTGAAATGGAAGCTGTTGAAAATGAAATAAGCCAGAGTGATGATGATTTTACAGACAACAAGATGGAGTTATATGTAGAACAAATGAATACCTTCAGAGATTCCATTTATGCAGATGCCAATGATAGCATTAAAAAATCCCAGCAGAAGCAAAAGAAAGATTACGATAACAAAAGAAGAAAGATGAAGGTAAGTGTACATAAGTATGATAAGTAATCAGGGTTTCATACAGACTATGGGAACCCTGGTATTCTCCCCCCTTCCCTTCCACTCCTAAATTTAGTTTCTCCTCCCCTAAAATTTTTTAATGACTAAAATTTTCCCAACTAAATTTTTTTCCCGATTAAATTTTGTTTATGAAACAAAATATGATCAGTGCAAAATATAAAAAATTGTAGAAAGCCTTGCTCTACAGTTAGTCTGCTTACAACTGCCCAACACTTCTTCAAAATTAACACTTTCCAGTTCTGCTCTTTCAATTGCAGTACAAAATAGCCAATCTGATTTTTCATCCAACAAAATAAACTGCTGCATATTCATGACTTCACCATTTTTATTAGGCATAACCAGATACTGTTCTAACCAGTAGTGTCATCATTATTTGGATGAGTTTGAAAGGGTTTCACAAAAATTTTCTGGGTAAGCTTCTGACATACATACTTCATAAAAATGTCATTTGCTGGTTGTTATTTTTTTATGCTACAAAATTTCCACCCCCTCCCCCCCAATCACTAGCTAAAAATGCTGTATGACTCCCCTGTAGCTATTTATCTATTGTAAAATTTCTTTAATAGTTTCATATTAATTTAAACGGTTAATTAAATATACACAGAGTCTGGACCCTGGAACTATGGTATTATTAAGAAACAGCGCAAGAGATTCTAGAAAAGGTGATAAGCTTGTACAGCGCTGGCTTGGGCCATACATGATTGTGGAAGACATTGGGAAAGGTCGATATTTGCTCAAAAATACTGCATCAGGCAAAACTCTCAAAAATGCTTTCAATAGATGCAGGTGGGTGTATTCCAAAATACAGAAGTTATGATTATCTATACTGTATTACTTGCAAATGACCTCATTTAGCTATATTATTTCTGTGTGATTTAATATAGCAATGGTTTTTGTTAGCATATGGTACATATCAAAGTTATTACAAATGTTTGTAATTTTATTTTACAGATTGAAAGAATTTTTCCAAACTCCTAATTTTCAACCTTTCAAATTAAAAGCGAATGATGTTTTTCAATATGGTAGTGACGATGAAAGTTGCCACAGTGATCATGGCATGATCGCTTCTTTACCACATACTGAAGAAAGACCAAAAAATTCAACGTTTACGCCTCAGCCTCTTTCACCGGACATATCTCCGTCCAGCTCACAACTTGAACAATCAGTTTGTCCACCAGAATCAGATGAATCAATCGCTCCTAGGTCACCACAAAGACCTCCACTACCTGCTGTGCATACAAAAAAGTGCCCATCTTCAATTCAGGAAAAAGTGACATCATGTATTGGTACAGATCAGCAGTTGATAAATTATGTTAAAGTATTTCAGCAGATTAGCACAGACAGTCTTGTGTCAAGAATGTCACCACTCATTCCTATTCTGGAAAAAATTAAGGATGGAAAAGTAAGTAAACTTAATATCAGCTGATCGCACTAAAATAAACAATATAGTTTGTAAACTTGCTATCCTATTTTCACAAACTGGCTACAGGCAATAATCACACTTTGATTTGTTAATAAGTTAACATCCCATAATATCCTTGTAATGTTTGGGTAGCTACTCTCCAATATTTTAATGATATTGTTAATAGAGGAACTCTAGTTGTAATTCCTAGCATACACTTTAGCAACTGTATAACCAACTTGTATTTCTTCAGCCTTCTCTGTATTCATTCTTTTTTTTTTTATAGGCATCAAAGAGTTGCTAGGCCTATTATTAATAACATAACGATGAGAGAGAACAGCAACTACACAGCTCATAATTAACATAGTGCAGATTGCGATAAGCCACAATTTTGCATATAACAGAAGCATTTTGATTAGTTATAAATAGATGACCAACAATAAATTTCAAAATATTGGGTGTTATCAGTGCACCTTTCCTGTGGTACTGTAACATCGTCTGAACAATGTGGTATATTATAAAAGCTTGAGAGTGTATTGTAACACTCAATCATAATATACAACAATATTTAACGTAAATATCATGAAATATTAGGCCTAATTTAAAATTTTTCTAATTTTTCATTTGTTATAAATTCAGATGCAAGAATCCCAATGCCTGAGTTATGATGACTTCTTAAGAACTTCATGCAAGAAGCTGCGTATGTTAAACAATAAATTATTGTGACTATCTTTAATGTGTTATTATTTATAGAGTTACTGAAAAACAGAAGCAATTCAATTAAGTGTATGAAGCTGTCACAGTATGAGAAGGTGATTGAGTTTTTAGTCTCCAAAATGTGTTGCAATAACAAGTCAAGCACGGTAATGAAGACAACCAGTGTTTTTTAACATAAATTTTAGTACTTGAATGTCATTCAGATATTTTCATACACGATGGACATCTTGCTGCCTGAAGTTTTACAGCTTATCATTATGGACGAGTTCAATGTTAGCAGAAATGAGGTATCTCCAGTATTGTTGTAGTTGAATGAATTTGCCACATGAAGACACATGTAATTTCAGCTTTTTTATTCATTTTTTCCTCATTAGGCTAGACATATCATGTACACTTTTGTGAACAAGCGTGAGTGTGTATCTTCACAGAGTGAGATTACAATATCAGGTTAGCTTGGTGTCTTCTAGATATGTCTGTATGCATGGTGACATTTTTTGTAGCATCTATTTTGAGTCCAGAAAGCTGGAAATTGTATGACGAACTTAGAAAGAAATTTAATAGTGTGTTAACTCTTAATTTCCTAAAATTCTGTTAAAACAATTTTATTTTCATTGCAGCAAGGAATAATGAAGTTCTTGATGGCAAATCAAATGAATACTGTAATGAATCACCCAAAATTCATTTTCAAGGTATCTACTAAGCAACCTCTATGTAGTTGATATAGCCAGGGAGCATAATAATAAAGTGAATTATATAATGTATGGGGAATAATACAGAGGCTGTTTTGATTCTAGGTTCTTGCAACACACCTGCTTCCATTAGAACCTTCCTTGATGATCAAAACACTATGAAGGTGAGCTATTTTGCAATGAACACTTACAATCGGAAATAGTCTCATACAATATCTTAGTTAGAAGTTGCAAACAACACTGTAGTGTACACTTTCAGTGTAAGGTAAGGTGTCTCATAGGCTATGTAAAATTATTGAAATTAAAATACAAAACAGCTTGGTTGTGTGGAGTACATATTCTATTAGCCATTATACTCAATACTTCATAGCCCACATAATTATCATACAGCCATTCAGCAGTGATAGGGAGTTTAATTGTGAACCTCTTTCCAAGAAGAGAAAATTATCTTCGAGTCCCAAGGTAATACATTTATTTATTGGTATTCACTAAAAGCATTCCTATTATGTAATTGGTAAAAGGAATCTGAAATATGTCAAGGGTTTCTGGACTGTAGTGTGACCAGTCCTAGTGGTTTTTTGCCAGGCATCAGTCAGGGGTCTGTAGATACGTTTCAGTCAAAGAAAGCTAGAGGTAAGCTAAACATATTTTTGTATGCGTGTATGCAATACTTCACTTGGTATGAAAATGATGTTATTCTGAATTTGCAATTTAGATATTGTTGATCTCACAAAACTGAATACTGATGTAGATGACCATGATATCTATTGGATGAAAGACTTTATGTTGTATAAAGAAGATCAAAAGGCATTACTGAATGGCCATTGGCTGACAGACAGTATTATTACAGCCGGACAAATTTTGTTACAGAAACAAAATCAAAGTATTGGTGGATTACAACCTACAATTTTATCTGAAAATTTTCAGTTTTCAATTCAAAAAGGAGAGTTTGTTCAAATAATCAATGTGAATAATTCACATTGGCTTACTGTTTCCAACATTGGTTGCCCCAAGGGAACTGTCAACATATATGATAGCGTTTCAAGTAATAGTCTATCTGCTCACACAGTCAAAGTAATTGCAGGAATTTTATTCGTGACTGATCTAAAAAAGATAACTGTGAACTATATTGACGTTCAAACACAGTCCAATTGCAGTGACTGTGGTGTATTTTCACTGGCATTTGTGACATCTCTTTGTCATGGTGAGGACCCCTCCAAAATTTCATACGTTACATATAAGCTTCGTGATCACCTATAATTGCTTGGAAAAACATACAATGTCACCATTTCCACGTCGCAATCGTCAACGAACAGTCCAAAATGGGCTTCAAGAATGCTTCAACATCTATTGTGAATGTAGGCTTCCAGAGTATGGCAAGATGATTAAATGTGAACGTTGCGATGAGTGGTTTCACAAGAAATGTATTGTTGCTCCTAGTACAGTATGGAAGAAAGGCAATTCAGTGCAATGGTTTTGCAAAAACTGCTGTTAGATATTAACTACAACTCACTTTCATATATTTGATATTATATCTTTATTGTGTCATAATTTCTTGATTTCTATAGTGAATTGCTAAATAATTATTTGCTTTGAGTAGTAATTCAAAGGAGAAATTAGGGACATAGCTAATAGTACTTTATCCTAAAACTATGAAAGTTGTACTTTCAAACTTAATACCTTCAAGAGAAATGAAATGGGAGAGAGGGGGGCGGGCGTCCTTCAAGAGGGGGGACTGCTGTATTAAATTATTGTATACGATCAAACTAATGTTTCCACCTTGGCAAACGTCCATTAGCAGTGGATAACTCTAAGTAGCTATAGTATGAAATTTTACATTGATATCAGTATAATTAAAAGTTGGACCAATAGTATAGCTATGTTGATATATGTATGTATATTATATATCAACATATATGAGGGTTGTGTCCCCATGTAGCTAGCAACTTATTTACTTGTGTTGCATTAGTTAACTTAAACGACAATTAAGAGATTATTAGTTAGGCCTTTCTCTGATTTTAGGTTTTGTGTGACATTTGATAAGCTGACTTATAGCTACCTAATCTTTATCAGTGGACCCACAGGGCAAAAGCTGTGTGAAGAGTTGTCAGTAGCTGTCTACTGCAAAAGTTAGCCTCACTAAAGATACCTCGAGTTAGTTAAGTTGTAAATAGCTAGTGTAAATTTAGTAGATTCTGAAACTATTAGCTAGTAGTGATTTAAAAAACTAACTAAAACCAATATAAACAATCTTGATAACACTAGCTAACTAAAACTAATACATGACACTCCAAAATATCTTTAAACTAATTGATTAACGTTTGCTAACTAGCTAATCAAACTAACTAATTTGGAAAAATACCATATCAAGCAACACTCTACTTCTTAACATTTATTTGGTAGCTATAGCTACATAAAAAAAAATGCCCAAATTGGATGGCTGGCCCTGTCCACTATGCTCTGCATCAAATCATTGAAAATAAATAAATAAAAAATTGTTGAAATCACAATAGCTAACTAGTAGGTATAGAAAATACAATGCTGCTATGTATCAGTTTGTAAGGGGTGAATATAGTTACGTATAATTGAAAAAAATTTCAAGTCAAGTTTAACACTCTACTAAAATTATTCCCACTAGACCAAGTTCTCTGTGTTACCCAGGATGTCACCTAGCCACTGATTCTACACTTTAATGAAAAGAAGAAGTCTTCACTTACAGTGTATTTGGCTAAATGTGCAAGTAGACAAGCTGAGAGACCTGACACTCTCACTCACCTTAAGCCATTTACAATCCTGCCATGGCCAGACGGTAAGAACTGCCCACTAAAGTGAATAGCTATTTGGGGGAGGGGGGGACATTATTCACCGTAGGGTATACTAAATTCACTCGTGTCCTCGTAACCCATTTACAGTCGTGCCACAGCCAGGCAGTGAGAACAGCCTATACTAAAGTGAATAGTTACAATGGGGGAGGGGGGACATTATTCACTGGAGGGAGACAAAATTCACTAGTGAATTTTGTCCCGGGAGACATTATTCACTAGTGAACACTGTCCGGGGGGACATTATTCACTAGTGAATACTGTCCGGGGGACAGTTTATAGGGGGGACAAAATTCACTACGACACCGGTCGTCAGTAAAAAGGAGACCCTACCGAAACTGTCGGAGCATGCATGCACTCCGCAGTATTAGCGGAAGAGCTAGGGCTTCTCTGAGAACTTGCCTGCAGTTTGAGTCTTTTTGTTATAGCAGCACTATCGGTGATGATAACGTAGTGAGGAGTCCAGCACCTGACATAGCACTTCCTAAAGAAGATCTTTTTTCAACTATTGCAGCTGGATTTTCCAAGTATGGCAGTAGAATAGCAATTGCAGATGGATTGACTGGAGTAGAGTATTCCTACAGTGAACTTGATGAGAGAATCTGCAAGTTCTCCTCCAACCTCCAAGAGAGGGGGTTTGGAAAAGGAGATGTCATGTGTATAGTTTCTCCCAACTGCCCAGACTATGCTGTGGCCTTTCTAGGGACTCTGCGTTGTGGCGGTATAGTGTCCACTTGCAACCCAGCCTTCACGGCACAGGAGTTAGCACTCCAATTCGAAAACTCCAGTGCTAAAATGGTGATTACAGTACCTGAATGTCTTCCTCGTGTTCAAGAAGCAGTACAAATTGCTGGTGTAGATAAAGTCATTATTATCGACTCTGAAGAGCCCCAAAGTTCGTCCAACCACCTTTTGATATCTTATCAATCCATGATAAGAGAGACTGTTTCTATCCGGGATGCCGTTCGCACAGAACTTGACGATGTAGCGGTATTACCATATTCTAGTGGCACCACTGGATTTCCCAAGGGTGTAATGCTCACGAATAGCTCAATAACATCCAACATATTTCAACTGTTGCATCCTGACTTTTTAGACTTTGAACATAATTCTTCTATTACCCAACTGGGGATTCTGCCTTTCTTTCACATTTATGGTATGGTATCTGCACTCTTTTCTTCTTTGTATCTTGGTTTGAAGATAGTTTCATTGCCAAAATTCCAACCAGAAACGTTCTTAAGCTCCATTGAAGAGTACAAAGTCAACATGGCCCACTTGGTACCCCCTCTGATTCTATTTCTGGCCAAGCATCCTCTTGTGGAAAAGCACAACCTGACGTCACTACGTGAAATAGTAGTTGCAGCAGCCCCTCTGGGAGGAGATACAGTGAATGCTGCAATGGGGCGTACCAAGTGTGTCATGATTCGCCAGGCGTATGGTCTGACTGAAGCGAGTCCGTTGACGCATCTCATGCCTCGCTCTCTGGGCACCAAATACCCATCATCCATTGGTAATTGTTTGCGGAGTGTCGCCACCAAGATTGTCGATCCCGACACAGACATGCCTCTTCCTCTTAATCAAGAAGGGGAGTTGTGGGTTCAAGGTCCTAACATCATGAAGGGATATTTGAATAACTCAGAGGCCACTGGTAACTCCATTACGGGAGATGGCTGGTTCAGAACGGGAGACGTTGGTAAGTAGGATAGTGATTATTTAATGATGACTTGCATATATGTATGAAGCAAACACCTAAAAGCAATTGCTTTAAAATAACAAATCATTAGCTGTGCTCAAATGATACAACAATTTGAAATGCATATACAAGTCTATTTGTCCTTAGACTCAAGTAGGCTCTAAATTTCTAAATCCTAATTACTGCTTCTTCACTCAGAATTGAACTTCCATTGCTATAGCACAGTTGGTATGAACCCTCTGGTACAATTGATTCAAGGTCAAACAATGCCATTATGTATGGCCAAGGACACAGGTAGCTTTGTATGGGAATTTACTCAGCTGAAATCACATAGTACCCTCATAATAGTGGTACAATGGTCTTAAAACATTAGTATTTTGAAAGCTACTTTAATTGTAATAGCATGTTAGTTCATTAAATTTATTGTGTAAATGTTAGGATATTATAATGAGCGAGGGATATTTTTCATCACGGATAGGCTCAAGGAACTTATCAAGGTCAAAGGTTTCCAAGTGGCTCCAGCGGAATTAGAGGCTCACTTGCTCACTCATCCAAAAATTGCTGATGCTGCAGTAATTGGAGTTCCCAATGATAGACTTGGAGAAGCTCCTAAAGCTTTTGTGGTGAGAAAAGACAGTGGTTTACTGGAGGGTGAAGTGGAGAAGTTCATATCACAAAAAGTAAGCTGGGATGATTAAGCCAGTTATTTTACTTTAACCTTTATCTGGGTATACAACTACTACTTACTACTACTACTACTACTACTACTACTACTACTACTACTACTACTACTACTACTACTATTGGTTGTGGTGATGGTAGTAGTAGTAGTAGTAGTAGTAGTAGTAGTAGTAGTAGTAGTGATTATTACACTACAAGTTGAGCTAGCTTGATTCCTAAACAAAATGTCAATGTCAATTATTGATCTTAAGCTAGAAATAAAACTACTTGCAAAGTTGTGAAGATGTGCCTTTACGGTAGCTGAGAGCAAAAAATGGAGTATATAAGTAATTTTTATAGCTAATATATATATATATTTTGTTTTTGTTTTTGTGTGTGTACGTGCATGTGTTTCGATCAAGATAGGGGCTTATATTATTTATTTAGATACGAAGGTTTGTAGTGTTTTTAGGAGAAAAAAAAGGCACCTGATATTTGTGCTCTGCTGTTACAAAGCACCCCAGTAGCCTTTAGCAATATCTGATAAATTGGCTTATCATAGGTTTTATACTGTTTTGTTTTATTCTAGGTATCTAAACACAAACATTTGGCTGGAGGTGTTCATTTTATCCAAGAAGTACCAAAGTCACCTTCAGGGAAAATTCTGAGGCGGCTATTGAGGAAACAGTTTATACAGAATCCGAGGAACTAACTTTTAATCATATTTATTGTGTCCTAAATATCATTGTGATTGAATAAGTTGCTAATATAACTAGGTGGAAAATTGTGAGGCAAAAACTGTAGCTACTCCGATGAATGGGTCCGTTCCAATAATTCTAGGAACTTTAGGGGGGGGGGGGGGGGGGGGGGGGGGGAAGTGGAAAGATTTTGATGGAATTTATAGAAAGCTGAATATTATTACAATGTTGCTTATTTGTGTAAATAGTTATTTTCAACATCTACTACACCAAGTATCTCCTAAGTAATTCAAGAATCAACTGATGAGTAAATAAAAGGAACTCATTCAGTTGAAGTTAATAGAGAGGATAGGCAGAAAACTCATATGCATTTTTTTTTTGTATTTTCCGCCTGGAGTACAACATTACGTCGCGTAGTCAAACTACACCGCTGGGGTCTGGCTACGCGAGACTAACGAAGGCTCTATTTTCTGCTTCTCGGAGGTCGGAGGTGGTTATCATAATTATGCCTTCCTCAAGACAACACCTCTAAACCACATTACAAGGATGAATTATAACGTGCACATTTGTAATAATAATGAGGTAAGGGGTCACGCCTACTTCGGACTTGGTGAACTGGACACACCTTCTATATCTATTGAAAGCCTATTATAGCTCTTTTCTAACTTTAGTGTGCAAGACAAATAGCTAGAGCTTTAATTCTTGCTGTGGTTGGTACATCATGCTGGCCGCCCGCTGCAGACGAGCTCTTCGAACAACCCATGTGCTGTCCAACTCTCTTCGTCTTTGCAGCACTATTGGCAGTGACTACGTGGTGAGGAGTCCAGCACCTGACATAGAACTACCTAAAGAAGATCTCTTTTCAACTATTGCAGCTGGATTTTCCAAGTATGGCAGTAGAATAGCAATTGCAGATGGATTGACTGGAGTAGAGTATTCCTATAGTGAACTTGATGAGAGAATCTGCAAGTTCTCCTCCAACCTCCAAGAGAGGGGGTTTGGGAAAGGAGATGTCATGTGTATAGTTTCTCCCAACTGCCCAGACTATGCTGTGGCCTTTCTAGGGACTCTGCGTTGTGGCGGTATAGTGTCCACTTGCAACCCAGCCTTCACGGCACAGGAGTTAGCATTCCAATTAAAAAACTCCAGTGCTAAAATGGTGATTACAGTACCTGAATGTCTTCCTCATGTTCAAGAAGCAGCACAAATTGCTGGTGTAAATAAAGTCATTATCATCGACTCTGAAGAGCCCCAAAGTTCGTCCAACCACCTTTTGATATCTTATCAATCCATGATAAGAGAGTCTGTTTCTATCCGGGATGCCGTTTGCACAGAACTTGACGATGTAGCAGTGTTACCATATTCTAGCGGCACCACTGGATTTCCTAAGGGTGTAATGCTCACGAATAGCTCAATAACATCCAACATATTTCAACTGATACATCCCGAATTTCTGGAGTTCAATAGCAACATTTCCACTTCTATAATGAGCGTCTTACCATTTTTTCACATTTATGGAATGGTGGTGGTTCTTCTGTCATCTCTGTACAACGGGTCAAAACAGATTTTACTGCCAAAATTTGAGCCAGAAATATTTTTGGATGCAATCGAAAGACATAGAATCAATACTGCCTTTTTAGTGCCACCATTAATTCTATTTTTAGCAAAGCACCCTCTTGTAGAAAAGTATGACCTAACGTCTCTGAATGACATTATTACGGGTGCTGCCCCCCTCGGTGGGGAATTAGTGAAGGAAGTTGTTGGTCGAGCCAAGTGTGATATCATTCGTCAAGCGTACGGATTAACCGAGATGAGTCCCGTGACACACGTCATGCCTCGATCGCTAGGTACTAAGTATCCTTCTTCAATAGGGAATTGTTTGCGAAGTTTGCGCTGCAAGATTGTCGATCCTGAGACCAATCAGGCACTCCCGGCTAAAGAAGAAGGAGAGGTGTGGGTCAGCGGCCCCAACGTCATGAAGGGATATTTGAATAACCCTGAGGCCACAAGAGACTCCATTGTGGATGGTGGCTGGTTGAAAACTGGAGATGTGGGTGAGTTCTCTGTCAGTGAATCAGAAGATAAATGCAGAGCATAAACAATTAAATAATATCTGATTCATAGTAGTTGATTTATGAGTAATAATAATGCTCAACTGTGGATTGTCATGATGGAGAGTGAGGCTAAACTTAACAATAACAGTGTACTGATGCTGGAGTGAAGCATATTCTGTGGTTACTATTTCAAACTTTAGTTTTCTTGAAGCCTTGGTGAATTTGTACACCACTATAGTGTTACTTCTTTGCTAGTCAATCACTTAACTATAGTTACATTCTACAGCTAGCTCCACATCTTTACTCCTGAAGTTATTTAAGTGAATATTATACTATTCCAACAGTTTCATTTCATCAAGGAAAATTGTTTTGTTATGAGGATACAGAAATTAAGGTTTAAATAGGGGGTGTCGAGCCCTAGCGCTAGCCCTATTTAACCATCCAGTATTAGTGAGTAAGGCCATAGCTCATTGAATGAAACAACACAGGTGCTAATTGGTGCTAATTATTCTCAATCTTTACTGATAGTGATGTGGCTGCACACAAGTGCTAATTGTTCTTAATCTTTACTGATATGGCTGCACACAAGTGCTAATTGTTCTTAATCTTTACTGATATGGCTGCACAAGCTTGCTTGCTATTGTGCTGAATGTGAAGTATGTATAAAATTGGATATACATGTGTATTTATACAATATGTGGTTGCTAGGAGTATTCATAATTTAGTTGTTTTACCTGTATCACTTGCTTTAAAAGTACAGTAGCTTTACGAAGAATGCTAACTATTGATAACATCAGTCTTGTGTCCTCATTGCATGTTCTGCAACTGCTGAATTCATAGAAAATTCCAATCTTTTAAGCATATTAATACTTATGTGTTTCTCTTTGCTGACTTTTGGGTAAAAAAAGAATTGTTTGCAATAAAAGACTAAATGTTTGGTTAAAAATAAACGAATGAGACTAGGGCACTATATCCAACGCTTATAATTTCCTAGTTAGAACACTAATGTCAACAACAACAAAGGAACAATTAACATTCCATTAATTTTCTCAAAACAACTTCTTTTTCCTCGCCCTCTAGTATAAGCTTGTTTATTTATTTCTTCTGGAATTTTCGCTATATTTTAAATATAATTTCATTGTCAAAGCATCTGTTCGAAATAGGTTTACAATACCATGACTGAGGAAAAACCAAATCACCAACTTCAAGATGCATGACTTAATTTTTTTTTGACCATTTGATTTTAATTCTCATCATGACCTCAATACATTTATTGTCACTTTAAGTATATTAATGCATAATATTAAACATTTTGTCCACACCCATGGCAAGACTATTGGTTCAAGGTTTCTGTACATTCTACTTTAATTGAATTGTATGTATTGAATTTTAGGTTATTACGATGACCAGGGACTCTTTTATATCACTGACAGACTTAAAGAACTCATCAAGGTCAAAGGTTTCCAGGTGGCACCAGCTGAATTGGAGGCCATTTTGGTGACGCACCCCAATATTGTTGATGCTGCAGTGATTGGAATTCCAGATGAGAGATTAGGAGAAGCTCCCAGAGCTTTTGTGGTGAAAAAAGACAATAATTTGATGGAAGACGAAGTGGAGAAGTTCATATCTATGAAGGTATGAAATATTTTAAATCAAAATGTATAATTTCTTTGGAAAGATAAGTTTGATTTGATATAATTAACCCCTTTAGCGAATAGGGGCTGAATTGACCCAGTAATGATGAGGGTTATATAATCCCACATAGCTTTGTGTTAGAAAGTAACTATCAATGCAGCTTGAATTGTGTGTTATTCTGATGGGGTACATAGCTATACAGTTTTCTGAGTTATTGCTGAAGCAAATAACTCAGGATGTAGCAATGCGTCTGGAATACTGTTATCATAATGTTGTCTTCAATTTTAAAAAAATACTAATAATCTAGCTATATGTGACCGTCTACAGGAAAACCGGGCACAACGCGGCGTGCGTAAATATCGAGAAAAGATCGATCGATTTCTTAAAAATGTATTGTTTCAAGCCGACGGAAGGGAACGGTTAGGTCTATTATAGTGGGAACGACTTAAGCTACGACAATAAAACTTATAGAGCTCAATATCTGGACGCTGACAACTCTGTAAGTGCAAAAAAATTTTTTCGAAGGGTGCCGCGTTGTGCCCGGTTTTCCTGTAGGCGGTCACATATTATAAAGCACATGAAAGTTTTAAAGCAAAAAAAGAAAAGAAAAACAAACTACATTACAAGAACTAGATACACGGCAAACAAATGCTGGTGCCTGTGTATGTCCAGCATAAATATGCATATAGAGAAAGAATAAAAAAAATTGACAGTGTAATACACATACTAGAGAGTCAGTCTAATGATGATCTGTAGCTATAGCTAAAATCTCAACTAAAGAAAGAAAGAATGTTGAAACAGAAAACACATTGCTACATTATATCAGGGCAACCAGTAGTTCAGCTCATATAATACTCATCATTAAATTGATTGTTTCTTACATATTATATATATATATATATATATATATTACACACTGTATATAGGTTACTAAGCACAAGCATTTGGTTGGAGGTGTCCAGTTCATCAAAGAAATTCCTAAGTCACCCTCTGGGAAGATTCTTCGACGATTATTGCGGAAGGAATACTCTTAATTAACCTTTTTTTTTTTAATTGTCACCTTGGTATGCTTTTATATTGTTTGTTTTTAGTAATTTATATTGAAATTATCCATTATTAAGAATTTGAAATAATACTTGTGCCTGTAGCTATAATTGGCTCAAGCCACTCATCAATGCTTTAGGAAAGTTGCTGTGCAGTTGGGGAAAAAGAAAAAGAAAAAAGAAAAAAGGCCATTGTTGCTTCCTTTACTCTCCCAGTCTATTAATAGCACACTGCAAAGCCTTACATCACAACGGTACTATTGTAAGGAAAGGCTAAACTTGCCTATGAGAGACGGTAGGTGCTGCTGGGTCACTAAACTGCTACATGTTCAATGCATGTGATACAAGTGGTTATGGGTAAAGGGTCTCGGCCAGATCTTGGCAGTGTCAATCAACTGTCCATCTTGCACAAAAAATGATCAGCCTTGTGCTTGCCAAATATAATACAATGTTTATAGTGAATTTTAATGTATGCATAGGATTACAATGTGCAATGGTAAAGGGTCACCTGTACTCGTGAGTATGGTCTTTAATTACCAGCTATTATTTATTAGCTATGTCTAAGGTAGCTATAAGGTGCCGACGAACAACAACCAAAACTAATTAAATAACATTAACGTTTAAATGGTAGCTAATGAAAATAAAAAAAAGTTAGTTAATTTGTGAACACTGTGTGGTTTAATTAGACAAGACTGTGAAGTAATATTTAGTGCAGCACGTTTTCACTCTTTCGTGGCATTGCTCCTAATGTACGTACAAATCCTCTTCTTTTCAAATTCTGGTCCTCTTGGCTTGTCTTAGGTGTGAGCCAGGCCTTTTAGCTACTCTGATGCCAACAAGAGGTTACGAAAGAGAGCAAATATTACCATAACAAACTCGTAATTTGTTAACTACATACATACTCGTAACAGTTATTGATAATCTTATAAAGTTGTTATAGTTATAAACTGAAATAAAAAAACATTGAAGAATGTCAAAAATTTATAAAAAAAGAATATAAAATGCTGATAGTTATAACAATACAAACAATGATTGCATGTCATTTTGCTACATGTAAAAAAGATTGCAGTCTATTTTCGTAACAAACGTCTTAGTATTTTTCCTGAGGGAGATTTAGGAACAGTTTCAATAAACTCCACTCCTCCAGCCAAGTGCTTATGTTTGGCGAGCTAAATAATAATAATAATAATAGTAATAATAACAACAACAATAACAACAATAATAATAATAATAACCAATTACAGAAATGGATAGATTATGAAATTTCCAAAGTGCTCATACCAAAATGTTGAGGAGTGGCTGTACTTGATGTGTTTCAGGATCTTATAATAATACCAAAAATATATAAGAAGTTGTCTTTCTATAAAAATAATTGTGTTCACTGGAGTGTATTAGTAGACCAAGGTAAAATTTTTTCTGTCTTTTAAAAGAAAGGAATTCACCTCTTCTGATAACCATTGTGTTTGTTCAAAAGTCGATTAAAGTGTAGTGTGTCGAAAAGAAAACAAAAGAAACTGAAGTCAGTACAAATACAAATGAGAACGTTTCTCTCACTTTAGAGCTAGAAAAACTGAATAAAAGTGAAATGCTATTACTTCTAGAAATTGAAGAAAAATTGAAGTTTACTTTAAAGAGGTTTGCAGAGGTTGATGAAGATATTAGGTTATATATCCTTTTCTAAAAATCATACTTTAGTTGATACAAAACCATAAATAACTCATCCCTTGGTGAATAGAATGTCTCATTTCAGTGCATTTTCAGAATCCCAATTGACCTGCTGCAGAAAGTAAGAGTTCTTAAAACTTACCAAAAACTAAAGTGCTAAAATTAGGAAATTCAGTATAAAACTAAGTTGTACTAAGTTCCTCCATTTATTTTTAGGAAGAAAATTCCTTTAGTTAGTAAGAGAACTTCAGTTGTTGTTGTTATTTTGTTGTTGTTTTTTTTCTTCATTTTTATGGAGGATTACTATCTCTGGGCTAAGGTCTCTTTCTAGTTTTTGGATGAGGTAGCAAAGGAATAATAAATAGAATAGCAGTAGACATACCAACACTTTAATTCACCATTGAAATGTTTTAAACAAACACAATGGTTATCAGAAGAAAGTAATTTCTTTCTTTTAAAATAATTTGTCCAATTTATTTCAATTCTTTGTCCTTGGGAAACTTATAGAAGAACAACTTCTTATATATATATATATATTATATAATGCTTTGGTATTATGATAAGGTTCTGGAGCACATCAAGTATAGCCACCCCTCAAACTTTTACAACAGTACCACTATAGCTGTGGCTAGAGCAGAGTAGTTCCCAGAAAACAAAAAACAAAAACAAAAAACAAAAACAGCAACTTCCTATCTAGCCATCCCACATCCAGGTCAATTCCAGGAACTCCACAACAGCTCAGCTGCAAGTACATATCTCCACCAGTAGCAACAACTCTTGGCTTTGGTTCCCAGAAGAACCAGCTATTACACCACCTGTCAATGAATTCTGAGAACTATCTAGCAGCAAATTTTGTCTCCTTTTTTTTTTTTCTGCAACATAACCAGGAACTAGCCAAAAATTTTGGTATGAGCACTTTGGAAATTCATCTATGTAATTGGGAAGCTTTGCTGCAAGCTATGAGCCCTCTGTAGCAAGAAATAGAGCCAGGGATAGAGTAATAGGGAAGTCAGTGATCCATAAGTGGGCGTGGCCCGGATATACGTGATGTCATCATGCAAGTCCTCTATTGTCAATAATCTCCAAAATCAGAGCGTGACAAACAGACAAACAGGACGACTATTATAACCCTCTCACGCACGCTGAGGGTTAATTCAGCGAGCGAGCGAAGCTGACTATCAGTCGTGTTCAATTGAGATTTCAGATATATATATATATGTAGGTATGTATACGTACGTCAAAATATTTCGCCCGCGCTTCTAATTACGTAAGTTAGGTAAAGCGTTCACAGTTCCAGTATTTTTCAATTAACGAGCGCGGCGAATCCTGCTGCACTGCCTTACGCAACTTTGTTTCAACCAAAATGTTTATGGCTACTCTCTTCTTGAAACAATTGTGAAGTCTTTGTCAAGCTGCGCTTCTTTGCCACTGCTTTCGAAGTTTATTCAGGTAATTCTGTTATTGTTAACTCTTCATGCCTAATCAGTTAGATGTAATTTCTGTCCTATTTTTCTGTAAAAAGAGTCTGCTCGCTCGCCATGCATTTGCGCTATTTGAGCGCACCACTAGTTATTATGTAGGTGGGTTGTGAACTATTGGAGGACAAAGTCCATTCCAGGGTTAAAAAAAAAGTGATCAAGGAAATGCAATGGTATAGTACCAAAAAGCAATGAGAGAGAGAGAGAGGATATAGGATCTGCTACTTTGTTATTTCCAAGCTATAAAAGGAAAAAGGACATTAGACTCAAACCTTTTGTATAATGAAGGCTTCTACGTCTTTTGCAGTCAACTCTTCATCCTTCTTCACCACAAAGGCTTTGGGAGCTTCTCCCATCCTATCGTGGGGCACTCCTACAACTGCCACGTCAGCAATCCCTGGATGAGTTACCAAGACTGCCTCCAGCTCTGCTGGTGCCACCTGAAGACCCTTGACCTTTATAAGCTCCTTGAGCCTGTCCGTGATGTAGAAGAGACCTTGGTTGTCATAATAACCTGCAATGGATGAAGGGGTCAAATGTAATCTTGGACGTAGAAGACTAAGATAGTTTATATTCTAATTACAGAATACGTATAATATATTCCAGGGCAGCTGCATATGGAAGTAGGAATTCCCTGGGATTTCCCCCAGCTGGTAGTAATGGGCGTGACCAAACAGTGATCATTGTGAAGTATATACACTTTCGTATAGGCTTGTGCATGGAAGTAGTGTGGGTTTTAAATGGATGTGGGTAAGTATAGCAGAGTTTCCCTCCCCCAGCAAAAAATCCTGCATGACACTATGATATATATGCGCACACACACACACATATACATACACACAAAGTGTAACAATTGGCGAAGGAATTGGACTTGATCTCTACTATCACATTATTAATAATGCTTATAGGATATTTGAAAGATGACCAACAGTTTCACTTACCGACATCTCCGCTCCTGAACCAGCCGTCTGGAGTGATACTGGCAGAAGTGGCTTCAGGATTATTTAGATATCCCTTCATGACTTGAGGGCCAGATATCCAAACTTCCCCTTCACAGTTGGGAGGAAGAGAATCGCCAGATTCAGGATCGACAATTTTTGTGAGAGTACTTCTGATACAGTGCCCGATGGATCCTGGGTATTGCGTGCCGAGGGAGCGTGCCATCATGTGGGTGACAGGGCTCGTCTCAGTTAAGCCGTACCCCTGCCGAATCAATTTGCAACTGGTTCGAGCCACGGCAGCCTTCACAACATCCCCACCCAGAGGGGCAGCCCCTGTAACTATCTCATCTAATGAGTTAAGTTTATATTTTTCAACCAAGGGATGTTTGGCTAGGAACAGAACCAGTGGTGGTACCAGATGGGCGATGTTGACATCGTACTTATCGATAGCACTCAGGAAGATCTCTGGCTCGAACTGAGGCAGCGATACGACCTTTGTACCGGCGAAAAGCGATGACAGAAGGACCACAACCATGCCGTATATATGAAAGTAGGGTAAAATCCCAAGAAGGCAATTTGAAGGATTGTCGGTAAGGTCAAGGATATCGGGATGCTCCAGTTGAAACAGATTCGAAACAACGCTGTAGTTGGTAAGCATTACCCCTTTAGGAAACCCTGTGGTGCCACTGGAGTAAGGTAGAATGGCCACATCATCTAGATCTGTTGTAACTGAATCCATCCAAGAACCACAGTCTTTCAGCATGGATTGGTAGGATATCAGGTCTTTGGATGAGCTCTGCGGGTCTGACGTATCAATAACTATGACTTTATCCACTTTTGCTTGAGTGGCAGCCTCCTGGACAGCCGGTAAGCATCCTGGAGTAGTGGCAACTATTTTTGCCTTTGAATTGTTAAACTGGAATGCTAGCTCGTTGGCTGTGAAAGCTGGATTTGATGTAGAGACCACACCTCCGGAGCGCAAGACACCCAAAAATACTGCGGGATATTCCAAGCTGTTAGGAGAAACCACACACATGACATCACCTTTTCCAAATCCCATCTTCTGAAGGCTCGTGGAGAACTTACTGGTATCTTCAAGTAATTCATTGTAGGATTGTTCCCTGCAGCTTTGACCGTCTACAATGGCGACTTTCCTCCCCAACTCAGAAAATCTACTAGAAATAGTCTTGTAAATATCTTGGGTTGGCTGCACTATGTTCGGAGTAGGGGCTCTGACCACGTATTCCTGACTTATAAGGTCATTAGTGCTGTAATTTACCACCAGAGGAGTAAGTTGAGTAGTACGAACACCCAGCCTATGCAAGACTCTCGCACAGCCTAGTGACAGCATGTCGCTCTAGTAGATAGATGTAACCGATCGAGTAAGAACAACTAACGTTTCTTAGATGTAGCGAGTGTAGTTAGTTGCGGAGAATATTGTGGGCGGGTGACCCATAGACCATCCGAGAACGCAATTTGCTTTGACGTCCTTTACCTGGTCACTTGTCACATGGCGACCCTTTACATTGAACATACAATTGGGGAAATGAACGGTGACGACTCCCATGTTGAGGTTAGCAGCATATATTAAAAGCTTAATGCGAAGTCATAATAATGTTATTAGGAGGGAGAGGAAACCTCTGAGGATTTTCTCTACGAACCTCTTCCACGACCATCTAAATCTGGTGATTAAGAGTGTTTTTATTATTATTTAGTCAATTAATGTACATAGAAATGTGTTTGCTACTACCTAATTAAATAATGTGGTGTTTTATGTAGTACAAAGTAGCAAAAATAAACAACAACAGCAAGAATTACCTGAACGTATAATTGTTCATTGCAGTTAAATGTTCTTTCTCAAGAGAGGAGGATGACATAACTGAAGGTTGGTCACAATCATTTGGATAATTGTTCATTTATTCAATCATTCATTCATTCATTCACTCATTCTTTCATTCATTCTATTGTATTAATAAGTCATAGAATCCAGGAAGGTTACTAAGAAAAGAAAGAAAGGGAGAGTCGATGGCGCTCTGCTTTGTCTGTCTCTACGAAATACTGATGGTTTGAAGCACATGAGCCACATGGAGGTGGCTAAGGAACTAGCAAGGTGTATGCATGAGGTAAGTACAGAATAAATTGACCATACAAAATTACTACCCAACTTAGCAAGTATGTTTATTGATATTGGGAAGGTGATTATTTGGAATGAGATTCAAGTCTAACATGTGGAAATTTCGTAAATTGTATCGAGTTATTGGGCAACAAATTTCTAGCTGTTTTGGTATTTTTTTCAGCATAAAGTATAATAAGACTCTGTACTAACGCTCACTTTACATCGCAGTGACCCTTGTTTTACTTTACCATACATGTGTTTACGACGTCATAATGAATACCGGCAAAGGGTTGCTTATAGCTAATAATAGACTTTATCAATTTTTGAATAAAAATCGTGCTATGCTTGCAAATTTGTAATAATCAATTCATTTTTTAATCAATTACTATTTCTTTCCTTTATGCAGCCCAAATACAATGTACTTCACAATGTCATACAGCAAGTAGGTCTGGACAAAGCACTTGAACTGTATCATGAGACATGCCAGATTCAAGAAGAAGGAGGAATAGTTGCTCAAGAGGGCGGCTACAAGTAAGTCAAGTGGAACCAGTTTCTCTGTGGATCCTCTGTCCTCTGAAAACCTTTACATGCATATTATATAAAGAGGAACATGCCTAGGAGTTCAGAATTTTTGGTTGACAATAATATGATGTTTGTAAATAATCGAGTGTCTGTGTACTTATGCTGAACTAGAAAGACTCGTGGGTGGTTGTATTGCCTACCCAATCAGTAAGATAATTTGGTAAAGGGAGACACTTTCAGATTTATTGTATGGAATATTCAATTGTAAGCCTATACGATTATATGTTTTATGTCTGTCTTTAAAATTTCTTAGCAAAGGTTAAAATTTTTGAAAGTATTAATTTTGCTCACAATTTCTCATTTTGATCTCACCTAGTTTTTAAATTTTTTTATTCTGCTGTGTGTGTGTGTGCGTAAGTTTTCACTATCTAAAGTATGAAGTCTTTCCATGGCATTGATTAAAATGAGTGATTTATTAACCTTCTGCACGCATGCATGGCAGGGTTATAGTAGTGCATTTGTCTGTCTGTCTGTCTGTCTGTCAGCATTCGATTTCATGAATGGCTGAGAACTAACCTTTAAAACAAGTATGACCTGATACAGCCGTCCTCACTAGTTAGAAGTTAAAATAATGTGAAGAAATCTTAGTTGTGTACTGATGCACTGAGAGTTCGCACCCTTGGTGCTCTATGTTAAGTTCTTAATCATCAACTTAATTAATTACTAATAAGAATAATACCAGATGGATTCATTGGGCTCTAAAGGTAAAGTATCATTAAAAATGCAATTGTATAAGATAAGAAAGTGCTGATTACCTGTACTGCACATATAATCCTAATATATGTAGAATTCTGTACAACTAATTGCTGAACTAATTGGCTCGCTGGCCTCTTTGTTATTTACCATTTTCCACATGCCTTGAACAGTAAAAACGTTTGACTTACCTCTCTAAGTGAGCATGGCTTAATTATATATCTCACGTCTTTATATCTATGCATTTACAGCACAATATATGTGAATGAGATGATACAGGTTAAGTGGTTTGACTATGAATATTGTTATAATCGTTATGACCGTTTTATGGTAAAGTATGGTGTGACGGTGGTCGCCGCCACACGGGTTCTTTGCCAGTCGCCGAATTCTCAATAAGTAGGTTAATATAATTCAAATGGTTCAAATAATTCATACAAATCAATGAGTACAGCTGTAATAACTTGGCTTAGCACGCGAAGTGGCGCAAGAACCAGTCTGATATTTTTTTTAATGAATCTCAAAGAATGACTGAAGTTACAAAAAATAATAGACTACTGTATGGTGTACTCAAAACCATGGTGTTTATGCATGGATTAGGTATGAAAGAGTTGTTAATGCATGGATTAGGTGTGAAGTGGTACATGAATGGAAGTGACAAGAAGTGCTACAATCGATATGTCTCTGAAGTTCCTTAGCCGTTACCACACTTCCCCCCTCTGAGGCTGTAACTAAGTCGATCAGGTGGTGGGCAATGACGAGTAGATCTACGAATAGGAAGTTGATCACGCTGTTGTGGGGTATTCAGAGTCGGCAAGGGTAGAGTTGGAGCACGTGCTATTTCCAGAGTATGGGTGTGTCTGCGGCGCATTAGGTAGATATAAATCTTCTCCATATCCAATTGCAGAAGGTGAGGATGTGACGAGTGGAAGGTGAGAAGCTACTCTCTGGTGAACTGCATCAACGTGACGACGAACAACTCGACCTGATTGTAATTCCACATGATAGGAAAGTGGACCTGAGACTTTCACAACTTTTCCAGGTATCCAAGAGAGGAGAGTTGGTGAGGAGAAATCGTTGACATACACTGAGTCGTCGATCATGAAGGAACGCAATGGTTTGGCCGTATCATGTTGTGACTGCTTAGCTTGGTGTTTCTGAACATGCTGAGACAAATCAGGAAAGAGTCGATCCAATCGAGTTCTGAGTTGACGTCCCATTAGAAGTTGTGCTGGAGCTGTACCTGTGGTAGTATGGGTGTGATGTGGTAGTATGGGGTGTGATGTGGTAGTATGGGTGTGATGTGGTAGTATGGGGTGTGATGTGGTAGTATGGGGTGTGATGTGGTAGTATGGGTGTGATGTGGTAGTATGGGGTGTGATGTGGTAGTATGGGTGTGATGTGGTAGTATGGGGTGTGATGTGGTAGTATGGGGTGTGATGTGGTAGTATGGGGTGTGATGTGGTAGTATGGGTGTGATGTGGTAGTATGGGGTGTGATGTGGTAGTATGGGGTGTGATGCGGTATGTGAACAAGAACTTAGAAAGTTTTCTCCTGAATGGTTTTACCAGCTGTGTGCTTGATTCCCTTCTTGAATGTTTGCACTGCACGCTCCGCTAATCCATTGCTTGATGGATGATATGGTGAAGTAGTTACATGAATAATTCCATTATCTGACAAAAATTCTCGAAATTCCTCACTTGTGAAGGAAGGACCATTGTCTGTGACGACTTTGTGAGGTAATCCATGGTTGGCGAATGTAATCCTGAGTTTCTCTATGGTCTTAGAGGAAGTAATAGAAGCCATTATGTGTACGTCCAGCCACTTGGAGTGGGCGTCAACGATGACCAGAAAGTAATGCCCAAGAAATGGACCAGCAAAGTCCAAATGAATGCGACTCCGGGGTTGGGATGGCCACTCCCATGGATGCAATGGAGCCGGGGCTGGAGAAGGACGTGACTCTTGGCAAACTGGACAACTTTTGACGCGGTCTTCAATGGCTGCGTCCATGCCTGGCCACCAAACATAGGACTGAGCTAGAGCCTTCATCCGTTTGACTCCAGAATGTGTCTCGTGGAGTTCCTCTAAAATTAACTCGTCCAGGAGGTGGGATAATGACACGAGATGCCCATAAGAGACACCCCTCTATCATGCTGAGTTCATTCTTCCTTGATCTTCCACAGTCCCCGAACAACTCTTACCTCTTCCCAATGACTGAATCATACATCTTTTTTTGTTGCAAAGCGCATTCATGTTGCAGTCTGTTACACATACATGACCTCTTTCTCATTTCTTGGCCCTCAGCAGGCATGTGTGATGGTTATAGTAGTCATCCTGTCTGTCTGTCTATCAGTCTATCACTCTCTGATTTTGGAGAATACTGTCAATTAGCCGTTGATTTAGGTATGAATTTACTCAGAACGACAATTTAAAACCTTTTATTGTGCTACTTTTTTTTTTTAATTTCGGGCTGATTTTAGAGAAAATGCAAAGCTGTCAGCTCTGTGTAGGTACTAGCTTTTGTGGGTAACTCCCCTTATTTATTGTCACGTCCTAATCATGTTAGCAAATAATTTCTTGCTGCCCACGGTAGTTTTGTTTTACGCTGATAAATTAACTATGTGCTGGAATCAGAGTTTTGCGTTGAAAACTATATATCGGTGAGTGTCTCTTGCATGTTTAACTTTTTTCTTTTATGAATAACATCTACCTTTTTTATTATTTTTATTGTTTGAGCTATGTTGGTACCTAATTAGGAATAGCCTAATAAAATATTGTTTTGGTCTGAGAAATGATTTTTTAATAGTTAGCTTAGTGTATAGTAGCGCTGAGGGTTTGCACCTTTGGTGCTTATTTGAGATTTTTGAGATTGTAGTACCAGTATAGAGGTCTCATCAATCCAAGTAGGATGTATTTCTTCCTGGTTATTATTAGATTTACTATTCACCGTAACAATCAGGTGATTAAGGTAGACTAGTTACATTGTACTATTACCAGAGAGAAATTAAATTAAGTTTTGTAAAACTGCAACTAATGGTTGATGATAATGGAAATGGCCACAAAAGTTTTCTATGACAATATTTTCATTTACTTCCTTTGGTGTCCTAGAAAAGCCCCTGGTGGTGTTTTTTTTACACTATTGAAGCAATGTGCTACCAAGGATCAGGTTCATGCTGTGTTTTATAAAGAAAAAGCGATGAAAAGAAAGAAAAATAGACTTCAAAAACAAAGAGCGAAGAAATCGGAGGGTGGCAGCGAACAATGTGAAGATCACAAGTCACCTAAACTAAATGCCAAAGGCAGTGTCTATAAGAGATTAGGAGTGGTGGAAAAGACTGAAGTGATGGATGATAAAATGAAATTGGATGAGGCGGATCAGATGGAAGTAGATCATGGTCAAGGGCACATAATAGAACCTAAGGAAGATGAGGAAGCTGCTGAAGCTGCAGCTTTGTTTGGCAGAACAGAATCTCTTGACTATGGCCATCTTTTATCATTAGACTAGACCTTTTTAATGTGTTCCATTTTTCATAAATTATGTTCAGTTATCAGAGATGCTAGTATTGTTTGTGTATTCGTTTGTAATTATTCTGTTATTGCAATATTAAGCAAACAATCTTCAATAGAGTGTTCAGGGGCAGTATAGGAAAAATTTTATTGGCTTTTAGTACGGTCTGTCTGAAGTACTGGAATAGGTTTTGTAGTTTCAAATGTTGGTTGTCTATTACAATTTTCCTTTTTATTAGTGAACTGGGAAGGCTGCCAGTTATGATGATGATGATTATGATTATGATGACACAATAGGAATGGCCTTACATCCGTCCAGATTTTTCTAAACTCTGTGTTCATTTTATATCTCAAGTTAATTCAAAATTGTCTGCTTATGTATATATATATATATATATATATATATATATATATATATATCAGGAGGTTTTCGTAGAGATGGCAGAACTGGGATTCTCCCCCCCCCCCCCCCCCCCCTCATTTAGTGCATATATGTGTTATAAAGTGGACAAAGGAAAGAAACCAAACAGTCTTTACAAATTATGAATATCTAATCAAGCAAATGGTTATGACAAACTGTTTAACAAACAGTGAACAGTGCTCTTTGGAATGCTATATTAGTGGCTTCATAAACACATAATCATCATCGCTCTCTGAAATGTCACTGCGATCACCTAGACTACTTCTCATGTCGGCACCTCCAGGAATTTTCTTGTATCCTTCAATGGAAACGTCGTCTTCCATTAGCTTGTTGTCTTTCACGACGCTGTCACGTGCAGCACCAGGGCTTGTCGTCGCATTTGTCGTACTCTCAAAATTGATACGATGGAGCTGAAACTTCAGCCAGATATTGCGTTTCCCTTCATTTCGAACACTTCGAATGCAAATTGTTTTCAGATTTTCTTCGTCGAAACCCACGAATGACTTCACTTTAAATGCATGTGGTACCAATCGAATATAGCAGCCATCGGTCTCCCAGTATTCCACAGATAACGAATTTTCATCTTTAGAGGAGTGATTCAAAATAAAATCAGTGGCATCCACAGATCCGACTTCCAGTGGTCCTGAGTCGTACCCAAATCTCGTATGAGCAGACAAATGCAAGGCCGGTTTAGTGTACTGGTCACTTTCGTTTCTCCCAAAATAGGCAATGTTGAACACTTTTGGAGATTCTGTTGTAAATATGTAAAATAGAGATGCTCTATTCGGTTCTTTTGTTCCCAGAACATAATGTTTGTGTTCTTTCTCCACCACACTAAGGTATTTGTTGTTGATCTCGCCACAGGAAATTATAAAGGGGCCACCTGTATACAGAATAGCCAATAGTAATTCTGTTTTGTAACAAATTAATGTCAGTTACTAAACTTAGCTGCAAAGATCCAGAGGAAAAAAATTAAATATATGAAAGTATTATACCTAAATCCATTTATTTGATAAAATTAATAGAAAAACAACAACAACCAATAAGAACAAAACCCAATTAATTTTTAAAGCAAGACTTAAAATTTGTGCCAAACGTATAGCTAGATTATACAGATGGTAAGTAACTAACTTTCTCTGTTAGCGTAGCGAATAGTTGCTGTTTGGATAACCTGCCTGAGGGTCTCGTGGCCGACGAGTGAAAATATTGGGCAGATTTCAAATCCAACAATTTTTTCGCCGGAATTCCTGGATGCAGTTTGGACATCTCCGATTACCTTATTATCTATTATCTTTGAAGAACTGTCTTCAGTTTTAGCTCTTCCTCCGTTGGTAGCTGCTAAAGTGGCTTCTGGTTTTCCAGATGCTGCTGATTTAGGTAAACCGGTGCAGCTCTTACTGAGTGTATACTTAATGGCACCCAGTTTTATTGCTTTGATATAATGTGTCATTTTTTCAGTAGTCACAAATGAATATGCTGCATCTACAGCCACTCCGAAGTCCTCGTGATTATCTAGGAGGTGATTTTCTAGTTTTTCTACTGCAGTGGATCCGGAAGCAGACATCGCATTTGGGATTTTTTCCATGATCCAGTCTACCAATGTCTTTTCTATTGCCAGAGTTTCTCTCTCAGTTCTGTCTGTATTGAAGTAAAGTGGCTTGAATTCAATAGATCTTGTGATAACCTTTTCTCCTAAATAATACATTGATCCAAATTGTGAGTCAACAACAACAGAACAATAACAACTACTGATATTGCTATAATAATAATAATAATAATAATAATAATAATAATTTTTTTTGTTTTGTTTTTGCATTCATTGCATATGTTTTGACTTGTCATTATTAAATAATAATAATTGTGACAGGCTCTGGGAAAACCAGGCATTTCAGGCAAACCAAAAAAAATGAGTTTTTTATGTTAATAAAAAGCTACAATTTATCTCAACTTAGTGCTAAAATACTGAAGGGTAAAACCTTTCACTCGCACAGAAACTGGCAGTTGAACTGGGCTGTATTCAGCAAAGCAATTGAACTAGAAATCGTGAAAACATAAATTGAATATCCACTTCCGGTATAATTAACGTTTCCGTATACTTAACGGCGTACTCCGCACACGCAATTTTTTTATTTTTTTATTTTTTTATTTTTTTATTTTTTGCGTATGACGGACAAATTTGTTTTTTTTAAACATGTGTGAGGCATATATACAACTAAATTGTGCAGCCGCTTTTTAACGGCAACTAACGAAGTTTTGCGTAGAGTTCTTTTTAGCTTTCAGACCGTCTTGGAACCTGTCTTGTCGGAATCCTTGGCTACTCTACTCGATGTAGTAGTAAACTTTCTGCCAGAGGTAAGCTGTAGATTGCATGCAATAGTCTCAAAGCTATGCCGTTTTTTTTAGCTGCTTGTTTGAAACTCCACCCATTCCCCGTTTATTGTACCTCGAGAACGAGAGAGAATAAAAAGTAGCTTGTCTTTCCACAGCACGCTTGAGGTCTTTTAAGTTGTTTTGACATTTGAAATTCGGCATAGACTTAGAGTAAGGGTCACTAAGACTAATTCTGCAAAAAAAAAAATAGGTGAAAGAAAGAATTTTTCCAGATGACTTAGTTCTGGAGCCTATATCTCAATTTCTGGTTTTCCCAGAGCCTGTCACAATTATGAATAATGATTAGTATCTTTTTATCATGATTATTATAATTTATCATTATTATTATCATCATCATTATTATCATTATTCATTAATTATTAAGCCAGCCATCTTGCTGTCTTTCATCAGGTTACAAAATTTAAGGTGAAATTTACATGTAAAGTGAAGATACGGTATGCCTGTCAAAACGCTGTGTACTATTAATATATTATAGTTATCAACACTGATATAAGAACAGAAAATATTAATAATGTGAAATGTCTATGGAGAACTCCCTAAACAATTATTATTATCATTTACCATTATCATTTTCAGACTGAATGGACCAGTGATTAAGTGAAAGAAAACAGAAATGACTTAAAAATTTAAATTCTGTGAAATGACTGCATGCAAAGATAAAGAAAAATTGCTAGAGTTAATCTTTACCTGTTGCAACCAACTCTGTCATGCTCTTCCTAGAAAATGCTTCTTCTGCTGAAATATTGAAAACATCTCCAGCTATATCAGAAAGTGACACAATCACAGATTTTTTGTGACTTTTCATGGTAGAAATTAGCCGTTCAAATGTGTCCCTGGAATTTATCTCTATCTCTTTCACGTTGCTCAGATCAGGGTGAACGACACGGACTTTGCCATGTCTCTTCCTGAGGGCATCAATATCTGATGCATCGATGCCATAGCCAAGGCCACAAGCAGATATTTCTTCATATGTAGAGGAATGTTGCATATCACTGTGGGAGCCATCTTCTATAAAAGTTAAATAACGTGAACTTAATGGACTTTAATAATGTGCTTCATTCAAATCTAGCATAGCCAGATTTAATCGCAATCAACAACAACAAGAACAACAACAAAAACAGCAGTTCTGATTGGTGCAACCAATCAGATATATGAAGCTAATGGCTAAAAAAATTATAATTTAGACACGGAAGAATTATTGGGCATATTTTTGAGTGATACACTACTTGGTGTCTTTTCATGTTGCTAACAGCTGGAGGCTAAATGATATCACTGTAAGGTAATTTATTAGGTTTTGGTCTCCAGCATTCTATTACAAATTGAACCTCTTACCACGAATTGGTATATGACTATACCTATGACTATATATAGTGATTTTGAATTGACTAGCTGATAGTAGCTTATGTTATTGGAAGTTACTTGATTCTTGTTTGGTTTCTGTTATAGTCAAAATAATAGCTTTAAAAAAAGCACCGTGCATTACTTTGATCATAGTAGTTTCAGTGGTCTACCACAAAACACAAGTAAAAATATAGCACTAGAAGTATATACTCAAGTAAAGTAGCTACTGTGTGGTGATGAATACTGAGAGTCAAGCATAATTTTAAATGCAAAACTTGGGCAAGTATAGCTACTATTTGCTGTTTGTATGAAATATATATTTGTCATTCAGTGGTTTCTTACCTGAAGGTAGTTCTTCTTTATCAAGATTAGGGTTCTAAACCATAAATTAAGGAGAAACAACAACAACAAATAAAAAAACAGCAACAAGCTTGAAATATTGGCATAGCTATTACTCATAATATTTATAAGCATTCTAATAGTAAATCCATTAAGTTCGCCAAAATAACCCAACCATCTTTACTTCTTCTCTCCCTCCCCAAAGCATTTCTTATTGCAATGTGCTAATGTCAGGCCACATGCTATTTCTTTCAATTTGGCTCTGAAGTTATTAATAACTCTACTGAAAATACCTACATCATGCAGTTGGCTACTGGTGGAATAAAGAAATAGATGCTGTCATTTAAGCTGATGGTCAAATTTTAGTAGAAGTAGCTATGGCTGTTAGTGAGAATGCTTAAGTGACATGACTTTGAATCACTACTTTTGCGGTAAGAATTGTAGTAGGTTCACATTAGGAGTGGCTAATCAGCTACTTACCTCCTAGCTTAGTAGCTACTTAATTTATTGTTATCAAGCTAGTTCTATTTAAACTAAGTAGCTAAACTTGTCAGTAAAGCCAGCTAGTTTATTACCAGTATAGCTAAGTAGAAGTAGAAGTGGCTAATTAGCTACTTAACTATGAAAAAAAATTGACAAAAATCAATAGCAAAGGAACTACAAATTAGTTTAATTACATTTTTTTACCTTAAGGTAGCTAAAGGTTAAAAGTTTTACTCATTATACAAGTCATTAAAATGATACCTCAACTGAATCTTCTGCCACTTCAGTAGAGTCACAGCGGTCCAATTGCTTGAGCGTTTCACTGATGCCTTTTACCAGAAGTATAGCCTTTTCATTGTAGTATTCATCTAACAAAATAAACCATTATTCATAATAGTGGACTCATTAGTGGCGACTGGTTATATTACAACCTTCACTATCGGTCAAATCTGTGTCTTCCACTTGAAGGTAAGCTTCAACATTTTCGTTACTTGTCGAGTCCAGGTACTCTGCCATTTCTGTTGTTGTTGTTTTTTTCTTCCAAAGATGAAAAGATTGTGATGCCTAGCTGGAAGGGAACCTTTTGAAATGTTGTTGAAAGGAAGTTGACACAAACTAGCAGTAAAACTGCACATGCATACAAACATAGATGTACAGAATGCCTTCCTCTTAGGTTTAGGGATTTGTGTGTGTATGTGTGTGTGTGCGTGTGGTGGCTGTGTGTCTTTAGCTCACAGCCTGTAGGTTCTGAGTTCAAGCCCCACTCTGGCAACTTCCCATCTGTTTTTTTTCTCATCTGCCTCCCACCAGCCCCGCCAGTCCACCCAGGCTGTGATTGGGTACCTGGCATTTTCTGGGGTGCAAATTCAAGGCCTTTTCTCATGCAACAGCAATGGTCCAGGTGGGATTTCGGCTGTCCACACCACTTGCTTGTGAGTAAAGGCCTGTTCTCCTGTGAGTTCCTAGCCCAGCTCCAAGAGCTTTGCTTGCACGGCTCAAAGTGCCTGCTTAGTGTACAGGCATCCTGGCTCTGCCAGGTATGCACAACTGCTAGTGGTTGCAAGAGAATTTGCAATTAAAACAATGTGTATGTGTGTGTGTACTGGTCTTTCTGGGCTACCAGAATGACTGTCATCATCATCATCATCATCATCATCATCATCATCATCATCATCATCATCATCATCATCATCATCATCATCATCATCATCATCATCATCATCATCATCATCATCATCATCATCATCATAGTTGTAATAGTCATCACTACCAACCACAATCATCATAATTATTTATCATCATAATTTGTTGAAAAATAAATATTAAGTTGTGACCACTCAGTTGCTGGTGAGCTATAGCTACTGAATGAGTCCTCCTCTTCTCTCTTTTATAATTGTGATAATACTATCTATTCTTGATGTATTCAAAAAGAGTATCCAATTCTTTTGTTTATTTAATGAAATGTTAACTCAAACAAACAATAAAACAAACAAAGTTACATCAACAACAAAACTATAAAAAACACGGTGCTACAATTTTGTAATCTGGATCTCATCGTCTCGATTGTTTTTATGACGTGTGCTTCCAGGAACTTCTTGTCCTTCTAGACTGTATGTCTCCTCATTCTCTTCTTTGTGTTGATTGCTATTGTTGTTAGCTGCTATTGGCTCTTCTTCTTCCTCTGTCTGATCGGTGTACTCTGAGCAACTATAACTGGAGTTGCGAGTACTGCTCTCACTTCTGACACGTCGAAGCTGAAACCTGAGCCAAATGTTATCCTTCCCTTCGTGCCTTAAACTCCCAACGCACGCCGTCTTGAGGCTTTCTTCATCAAAGGCCATGAAAGACTTCATTTGAAATGGGCGAGGAGCCAACCGAACATAGCAAGTATCTGTCTCCCAGTAGTCAATAGAAAGTGACTCGTCATCTTTAGAAGGGTGATTCAAAATAAATTCAGTGGCATCCGGAACTCCGACCTCTAATGGCCCCGAGTCGTATCCAAACCTCGTATTGGCGGTCAGGTACAGGCCAGACTTTCTGTACCGGTCACTTTCCTTTCTTCCGAAATAAGCAATGTTGAACATATTTGGAGATTCAACCGGGAATATATAGAATATAGATGCTCTGTCTCGGCCGTCAACTCCTAGAACTTGGTTTGTTTGGTCAACCTCAGCAACAAAGAGGTATTTGTTGTTGTTTTTCCCACAAGAAATGACAAAAGGACCACCTACAAAATATTACACATGCAATTGTTATAATATTGGTATAAACAACAACAAAATAACAAATGATTCAGTTATTCTTGGCTGAAATAATTATAATAATAGCAAATTTTCTCATTCTAACAGCCAATATTATGTTAATTAAAAATTGAGTTAAAGGTTTAACTTAATATTGGCCGTTAGAACAAGAAAGTTTGCCATAATAATAAAAAATATACTCACTTTCTCTGTTTAAGTAAAGAATAATAGCCTTTTGGAGAACTTGCTTGATTTCCTTTTGCATCATTAGTTTAAATATAGGCATTATTTTGAACTCGACTACTTCTTCGCCTCGGTTTCTTGATACGGTGCTTATATCTCCTATCATCTGGTCTTCCTTCCTCACATTTACAGTCTCGGATGTCCCCTCCACTCTAGCTCCTCCTCCACCTGTTTTTTTCACGGTGGCTTCTAGTCCAGCTTTTGCCACCATCTTGGAAGTAGTACAGGTACTGACTGTGTACTTGGCAGCTCCTAAATCAATAGCCTCAATGTAATGAGTCAGCCTTTCTGTCTTCACAAACAAATAGGCTGCATCTACAGCTTTTTTGAAGTCTTTTGGAAAATCTTGAAGGTGCTTCTCTACATTTTCTGCTGCTGTTGACCCAGAAATGGACTTTGTTTCTGGGATTTTATCCATAATCCATTTTACCAACTCTTCTTCTATAAATGTATCTCTCGGGATCTCTCCTTCTTTCTGGTATTCCTTGGAATAAAATGGCTTGAATGTTATTGATCTAGTAATCACTTTCTCTCCTATGAAGAATAACAATTAAATTGATAGGAAATTAGCATCATTGTGACACGAGTGTGTTATAATTGCTGGACTAACATACAACAGTGGTCTGGAGACTGTATTACACTAAGATTCTTTTGTATATTCATTCAAGGAACATATACAGGCAATTTCTTAGACATAAAATTGATACAAAAATAACATTTGTTGCTGTTTCTGTTTTCACTGTTAAGTACTGGTAGCTAATTAATATTGCCACTTAGAGTTTTACACAATTGTAGCCAGTGATTCAGTCATTCTCGGCTGAAATAATTATAATAATAGAACATTTTCTCAGTTCTAATGGCCAATATTATGTTAATTAAAACTTAACCCGTCGTTTCAACTTCTTGCTTTATTAACCCTGAAGAGGACTTCGGCAAGAAGTCGAAAAATATGGTTAAGTTTTAATTAACATAAATTGGCTGTTAGAACTGAAATTTTTCTAATTATTATAATTGTAGCAGGTTGCTGTTTTACAAGAGGAGTAGAGATACAGAGAATGTGCACTATAATTGTCAGTGCTTTGAGCACTCCTATGCTAATTCTATATTAATTCTTTTTCTGTGGTGCAAATTAAATAGAGTTTTAACCTGTGGCTATTAGTTCTCGTGTCCTCTCCCTTGAATACTCAGCTTCAGTTGACAGGTTAATTATGGCGCCAGATAAATCAGAAACTGATACCTTCACTGACTCTTTGTGGTTCTTCAAAGTTGAGATTTGCTCCTCGTATGTGTCCCTGCGATTGATGGCTCTCTCTTCAACGTTGCTCAGATCGGGGAGAATAATGCGGACTTTCCCGTGTCTGTTACGCAGGGCATTGTTGTCAGACACATCAATACCGTAGCCGAGACCAAACGAAAATAACAATTCATCTGAAGAGGTGGGCAGGAGATCATCAAGGGGAAAGTTAGATTCTATATAAGAGGAAGGAAAATTACTTAAACAGTGCCATTAGTTTGTTGTCAAACAGCTAATAATGGGGCAGCTATTGAAGAGTAGGACAGCTATTGAAGAGTTCAATGGTAAGACAGTTAGAGGTTTATGTGTGTGCATGACAGACATCCTAGCAGTGAAAGGATCTGAAAGCATGAGGTGAACAGTGCTTTAACTGAGGAATCAACATCGTAATTATCACTTGAGCCATAACTCATAGCATATAACACTATTGACAACCATAAAAAAATTGTAAATTAATGTATAATGTGTTGATAACTAGTTTGTTAACCTCTACAGCCTTGTACATTTTTTGTTAACTCCAATTATCAAGACAGTTTATTGATTTTGTTATGGTTTTCAATGGATTCTTTTCAGGCTGTGTAACTTTGATAATTATCCAGTTATTGTCGGCTGAAATAGCCAAAATATGCACGTATAAACTTGACTCGTATTTTCAACTTGCTGTACAAATACCAGATGAAAATTAAGGTGTGCAAATTCATTGAAAAGCAAACATAAAGATAGTGTGAAAATATATTTTAGAGATTAGTTGAAGAAAATATTGGTACCGTTTAGCTACATCAAATACACCTATTTTAATATTTTTACCACTTAGTTGCCAATAGCTAACAGTATCTCAATTTTTTTTAAACAGTTAGGTATTTGATATGTAATCATCAAACGTTTAAACTGTGTAGGATATCTTTTGCTGTGATTTTGGAAATTTAAAAAATCAGTGTTAAAAAGTCATTATACAGTTGACAAAACATCAAATATACCTTCTTTGACATAACAGTTTATTACTTTTTTTTACTGAAGTGCATTAACTAATGAAATGATTATAAACAGCAACTTGAATGTGAGCGTTATAGTCAAGTGACTATTGTGAAATGAGTAATTCAATTATTTTCCAAAAGCCACGTAAGTAACAATACAGCCACAAAAAAGCCACATTTTGGATATTACAATATACAAAAAACAATTACCTGAACACGAATATGATTTTTGATCAAGGGTGAGTCTCTACAAACAGAAACATAGCAACAAAAAAGTTCAGTAAAACTATGTTTAGCTATGAGTAACACTCATATTATTATATCAAACTTTGTTAATCTCAAACAAAAAGTGATTTGAGCTATAAAGCACATGGCTTCAGGGATGACTATGAATGTATTAAGTACGTACTTTAAAGCAAAGCAAAAAATCACATTACAGAATTGAACTTAAATTTCAGCTTAAGTTTGGCTTTTAGCTAGCACAAACCTGGTGAGGGTTAATAATATATAGAGCTATAAGGTCCTAATTTTCATCCATATGCTTATAAAAATAGTAATTCTTTAACTCAAATATGGTATGAGTAACAATAATTGGCAAGCGAGCGAAGCGAGTGACTATACAGTGGTGTCAAATTGAGAATCGGGGATATTTATTTATATATATATATGTGTGGATTTTGACCCTCTTGTATTTTTGTGTTAGCTCGTTGTTCGACCCCGTCTCACACTTCACTAAACAGAATCCTCCGGTTTATCGATCATACCCGTCATCCTAGAAATTGAATTGTTTACCGCTTTGAATTATTTTGCAGGTGCAATTAAAACTCAAAAACTTACCCGAGTTCCATTTCTATCCAAGGTATTGGTGGTGGTAGCTAAGTTAATACGCTATTTGTCATAGTTATAAGCCCTATGCAACAGTATTTACTTGAAAATTCATTGTCCAGAGTAACCACGAAGGTAAGTCTTGTGTAGGTATGTTCAGTTGTGTGAATGTATTGTGCGTTACAACTACTACTAGCTAAAGAATATCACAAATTAAACGTGTAAACAATGTGACTTGTTTTTTTTCTTTCTTTTTTTTCAATTCAAACAGGCTTACTATGGCATTGAATTCCCTTTACCGTATATATGTAATTTAAAAACTCGACCTTTTTTTTAGTCTTGAGAGTTAGAAGTTAAAATCAATCATTTAACCATAGTGTATAAGTTCTAGGCTCGCTCGCCATTTGTGCTCAAGCACATCACTAGTATTGTGAGGTCTTCATTTGTGTCAATTTTAATTTGGTCATACATTTATTGTAGCTATGGTGAGAAATATAGTGAGTACGACACATTTTACTTCATTTTTGTCCATTTCTCTGTACAACATCTTATAGAGGCTAGACTACTCTCAGAAAGTATGAGGTATAAATACATTAACAAATTAGGTATATCAACAGAGATATTCCAATTTGTATAATTGGCATTATAGAAAATCTTCTTAGGCTGAAGCAATCTGGGAAAATCTAACAATCTGGGATAATCTTAGACATCTGGAAGAATCTTAAAAAAATCTTGGAAAATCTTTATTTACAATTTTTTTTTAACCTACTTCAAGTAGATCTTCCATCACCGCAGTACTGGAGTCAGAAAGTTGCAGCTTGTACAATCTTTCATTGTTGTTCTTAGCCAATAGAATTATTGTTTTTCCATTGTAGCTTGTTTCTACAAGTGAGGAATATAATTGACTATTAAGACTGAATTCTTCACAAAATTTACTTTTAATCTTTGTCAAATCATTCCCCTCTATTCCTTGATTCTGAAGGTAAGCAACGAGTTCTTCATTAGTCATGGACGTCAGGCTGCTTTCAGTGGACGACCCATCAGTTTCTGCCATTATCCTTTAGTCGATTGGCCTAAATTTTGTAGGGAATATATGCGGAAGTGAGCGCTCTGTTCGGCCGTTTTACAAGCGGCACCCCTCCCTCACACATCAAGATTCATAAAGATGTGAAAAGCGATCAAACAATACTGTTGTGTAACATTCTTTCCTCAGACAAGTAAGTTATCCATAACACGCACGAAATACCTGCAGGTGACGTATGTGGCGCTAAAATTTAAAGCAGTTGTTTCCTGTTAGCAGAGAGCGTAGGATCACAATTTGTAATATAACCGGCAAGTACCTAAAAGAACGCTCCAGTTCGTCCTTTCTTTGATTCGATAGCTGTAACCGTCCGCTCTTCGGCACTTATTTCCTTCCTTTCTATCTGCTTTCGATTTATCTCGCGAGCCAAACCTCACTACCTTCGTATAGCTCCGCTTAGCGACTGAAGTGATGTCCTTTTACCAACTCTATTTAGCTCCTTTCGTTGGACGAGCTTATAGATTATAGCTGGCAAATTTTTTTTTATAGGAGTTGCCGAGGAGTAGTCAGCCATGAGCTCTATGAAAATAAGCTTAACTATCCTAAGGCAGGGACATAAGAAAAGAAGATGCAATTTGAAACTCATTACAGTTTGCATGATAAATAAATAAAAATTTTAATTTATTTTATTGTAGCTAGCATGGAAAGACTACTTTTGATGTTAGTCAAATAACTTAGCAATTTTTAAACTATATCTGCAGCATAAAAATGCTATTTGCTGATTCCATCACTACTGGATACTAGCTAGCACACATTACTATGTAACTCTCAATTCATTATTACTTAGTGTTGTGCAGTATTAAAAATTTTCAGAGGTAAACTGTCAATTTAAAGAGTATCTCCATTAGCAAAGAAGGCTATCAGGCTTATTGATTTCATCTAAAGTTTGAGTTGATGCTTTTATATCGTGTTGTCATCTCATTTTGAATTCTGTTTGTCAATGTTTCTTCGAACCCGAGTTAAGAAGGAAATACTGTATTGTCAGTCTCTACTTATATGCCAACATTAGATATAAATATAAATACACATTTAGCATTATTATTTAATCTCAATGTTTGGACTACTAAAATCATTATGGTTTCATATTATATACAATTTGCCAATCGCTACTGTCTTAATATGCATAATTAAAAAAGCAAGCTAAGCATCTTCACTAGAGTCTTCATCATCATCACTTCTATAATGAATGCTTCCTCGAACTTCTTGTTCTTCTGTTTCTGCACTGCTCTTGTCCAAAGGCTGTACGAATTCATTGTTGGCTTCTGTTTGTTTTAGCCTTTCTGGAGATGGTTCCTCTTTACTGGCCTTCTTGGCAGAATCATGACTAAAACCATATGCTGTAATACAAGTACTACTCTCATATCTAACACGACGGAGCTGAAACCGGAGCCAGACATTATTTTTCCCGTCATGCGCCAAATCTCTAACACATACAGTCTTGTAGTTCTCTTCGTCAAAAGCCATGTAGGACTTTATCTGAAATTTTCGAGGTGCTAGTCGAACGTAGAAGCCGTCCGTTTCCCAGAGTTCTATAGAGAGTGAGTCATCATCTTTAGAGGGATGGTGAAAAATGAAGTTGGTAGCACTAGCACCACCAACTTCTAATGGACCTGAATCATGCCCGAACCTGGTATTGGTCATCAAATATAAGCCAGATTCTGTGTATCGGTCATTTTCTTTTCTCCCGAAATAGGCTATGTTAAACACCTTTGGATTTTCCTTTGTGAATATGTAGAATAGAGATGCTTTCTCTCTTCCTTCTACTCCAATAACTTGTTTTTTGTGGTTAATCTCCACAATGTGGAGATATTTGTTATTGTGCTCTCCACAAGAAATTACAAAAGGACCACCTGTACGCAAATACAAATTAAATAAACATGACTATTATTTTACATAATCAGTACATTCTTACTTTCTTTATTCAAATAGAGAATAATGGCTTTCTGGAGAACTTGTTTGATTGTTCCTTGAGTCAAAAGTGCAAATATTGGCATGAGGTCAAACCCAACCACTTCCTCTCCATGCTCCCTTGATACATTTTCAAAGTCTCCAATCACCTGGTCTTGTTCCATTTCATTGGAGCTCTCTACTGTCCTGTTAACTTTAGCTCCCCCTCCCGCTGTTTTCTTAATAGTGGCTTCGAGACTGGCTGATGCAGTCGACTTAGATGTGCTGCTACTGCCAAGTGTATACTTGGCGGCTCCTAAATCTATAGCCTTAATATAATGAGTCAGCCTTTCTGTCTTCACAAACAAATAGGCTGCATCTACAGCTGTATCAAAGTCTTCAGGAAAATCTTGAAGATACTTCTCAACATTTTCTATAGTCGTAGACCCAGAAGCATCGTTGGCATCAGGGATTTTTTCCACGATCCATTTTACCAACTCTTCTTCTATAAATGTATCTCTCGGGATCTCTCCTTCTTTCTGGTATTCCTTGGAATAAAATGGCTTGAATGTTATTGATCGAGTCACCACTTTCTCTCCTATGAAGAAATTGATAAGAAATGGAATATCACAGTGACACAAGTGTGATCACTTTAAATGCATTTGGCAAGCCTATAAATGTCATGAATTCTGTTCATTTGCCAAGGAATTAAAGTACAAAATATTGTGAAGATAGCAGGACAGCTGCAGTAAATAATTAACTAATTTATGTAATTTGCAGGTATGCTATGCAGAATCTATATTTTTTAAAACTTGGTAATAGCAAGATAGTAATCAAGAACCAAACATGACCAAGTCATTACAATATTAAAACGTTCTTTACCTGTTGCTACTAACTCTCTCGTTCTCTCTCTGGAGTACTCTGCTATTGCTGAAATATTAATGACATCACCAGATATGTCTGAAACTGATACATTAATGGTTTCTTTGTGGCTTTTTATAGTAGAAATATGCTGCTCGTACTTGTCTCGGCGATTAATTGCTCTTTCTTCCACATTACTTAGATCATTAAGAACGTCACGGACTTTTCCATGCCTATTCCGAAGAATGTCAACATCAGATGCATCAACACCATAGCCAAGACCAAAAGAAGACATCTCTTCATATGTAGATGTGTATTGAAGATCATTTGGGAAAGTTTTCGGCTCTACAAAGGAGAGAGGTCAAAAATATATGCATTGAGGATCATGTTGCAAAATCATTATATGTGACAGGCTCTGCAAAATCCAGGAATTTACTTAAAGAATTGAAAATCCTGATACTTGCTGAAAATTACTCAATTTGAACCATACAACATAGTGTACAAAGGATTTTAACTATGGACATTCGAAATGTGAGTCAAAAAATGGTTTCTGGTGTGCCACTTACTAAGAAGAATAGGCTTTTCTAAAGTACGGTAAGAATCACTTGAATAATAGTGAGAAATTTACCAAGGGTTCTGTTATTTGTAGTAACTAACCTTTTGTGTAACCTGAAAATTTCGCTATTGTTCACACGGGATTCCCACGGGATTCCCACACTTCCCACGCTTTATGTATTGCTAATTTCTGTATACGCTCAGAATAAATAAAAGGTTAAAAAAAAAGACTTTTCTTTCAATGGCGCGCTTGATGTGGTACATACTTTTTAAGATTTGAAATTCGGCAAAATGATAGAACAATAACTGTACTTAATAATAAGTGAAAAATTCCAAAATTCAGGAAATTTGACCATATTCAGTGTGCTTATTGTTTTCTAGCTTTGACACTTTTGCCAAATTCCTGGTTTTTGTAGAGCCTGTCACATATATTATAGGACAGCTCTTCGGAGAAGGCGAAGCAATAAGGACCACATGTTTTAAGTCAGAGGTTGCCCAGTTGAAAACATGGGAAAACATGAGATGAATGGTGTTGTCATACAAGTCCACTGATAGTGGAATCTACAAATATTATTGTGGAAGCCAATGGCTTTGCTTGTTTTTAGCTAAACTTTTGTTAATTATAAGAAAATGAATGTTGTGTTGTAGTAGTGAAGTGATGCATAGGCAAGCTATAAGTGGGCTATTTACCCTCTGTTATTTTCAAGATGCAAGAAAAATTACACTAAACTTAGAATAAAAATAGAAATATATGCTTAGTGATAAAATTTGAATCATTCGCGTATAAACTATGCATGCATTATAGTAGCTTGTTTTAACTGCCCATAGCTAAGTGATGCAACATTCGACTTTATTATATTATACTTTACGTATATATATTGATTCTAATAACTCCAATGACTTACATATGAACATAATCCTCTGAACAAAATAAGAAAAAGCAATAGCAAGCTAGAGTCATGACTGAGGTTTTGATGACTTGAATTTCTAATGTTAAATTCTTCCAATTTGACATAACTGTGATGCTAAACTCCCTGCATTAGTTTTCTCTTCTCACTAAAAACTTTCCTGCATTTAGCTTCTTTTTTTCCTTTCTTAATTACTTCACGGGAGGATGTTACATGCTATATTTGAATAGAATACTAGCAACTGTATCTATACCATCTATTCATCACTTATAGCTTGAATTGTTCACTGCCTACGAAGCCAATATAAGTTTAACATGCAGCAAACAACTACACACTACTGTATTAGATAGCCTTAACACACAAAAATTACCTGAAGAAGGCTCTTTTTGTGGAATGAGTTTCTGTGAGGAATGATAACAACATAAATGTAACAACTTTGTTCTGAAGTTACAGCTACTAATAGAGATTACTTTGTGTGTGTGTGGTAATAGGCTAGCTACATAGATTTAGCATTGCTCATCTATAATAAAATAATGATAGTAGAGTATGAGGCTGCTTGTTATCATTTGAGCTAATTACTAAAGTGTACTGTATTTAATATTATAAGTGTGGTTATAGAGAAAGATTTGGCTAATCCTATCACGCCTGTAAATTCATGCCTTAAATAACTTGCTTGTAGCTAGAGTATAAACAATGTAATTAGTGAATATACGGATATATCCAATACAAGGATCATCACAGGGATCTGAATAGTGCACATAATGATGACCAATCTCTCAGCCTTACAATGATAGAAAGTAAAAGACACTGAAGTAGAAAGTAAAACCTATTATTATATCATATATTGCCTTGTTTATTTGTCGTAATAGGAGTTCATTGGTGAAGTTTGATAACTGGACTTACTTCAAGAAAATTTTCTAGCACTGCTAAGCTAGAGTCAGAAAGTTTCAGCCTATACAGCCTCTCCTTGTCTTCTGCCAATAGTGAAATTGTCTTCCCATTGTAGCCTGCATCTGTAAGGCAAGAAAGTTTCTGTCAGTGTGGATTCATTTAAGTGGCTATAACCTAGGAAGATGATTTTACTAAGGGTGGCCAAGTTGAGGGTCATTGTTTTGATTTGTTCTCCCATATTATACTTAAACAAATTCTTTTCTGGTATGCAAAATTGTGAGTCAAGTCATAATTTACACCCTGTATATTCTTTCCTGCTGCTATTGACCAGTTAGTGTTGCCATGGCCACCCTGGCCACCCCTGTTCCAACGCTTATATGTATTGTATGTAACTATAAACAATAAAAGAAAAAGGAACTACTATATAGACTAGGATATACCTTTGATGTTTGTGAGATCAGATCCTTCTATGCCTTCATTGTGGAGGTATCTAATAAGGTTTTCACTAGTCATGGAAGTCAACTCTTCAGTTGGAAATTGCTCTGCTACTGCCATTTTTCTTGAAGGTACACCAACTGAGGGCAAGTTAAAGAAGTTGGAATTAAAAGGAAGTTCCTCAGGAAGTGTGTACAGTGAAATTTAGAACATCCTTGTTTCTATTTGATCTTGACTTGTGTAACAATAAAGAAAGAATTGAGTTACAAGATGTAAAGAGTGTCTATTTCACTTGCGCAGTAAATTCCCTCCCACCCATTCTTCCAACTGCGCACACCCACCGGCCTGTTGAGCCCACAAAATCGCACGCATTGCCCGTCTTGCACGCTTTCTTATAGTAGAGTGAAATGCATGTATAAAACCAGGAGTGTTGTCTGGCATGTTCGGAACCAGGTGGTGAATTTCTGGACCAACTGTCCAAATAAGACATTAATAATTGGGTAATTAAAATAAAGGTACTGTGGGTCAGCTGTTGGCAAAGGGTCGCCATAAATGGGCGTAACTTTTATACTAATACGTCATGTGTATGTGTATAATTAATAGCGAAGAGGAGTAGCCGGTTCTTCAGTTCATCGTCAATATGTTAACAAGCTGACCTTACCGGGATACTCCAGTTGATAACTGTGGTTCGCATCAATGGCCGATAGCGCTCAGCCGAAGAAGGACGTGTTTTTAAGCTATGGCAGGGAACCCGAGGTGGTGTTTTTCGTGCAGAAATTAAAAGAAGATTTAGAGAAACACGGGTTAGTATTTGCTCTGTTGCTGCATTAAAACAGCAGCTCACTTGTTATGTGCAGCCAAACTTATCACTAGCTTTCCCTTCACTATCAATTAATTTATAGTCATGGCTGATGCAGTGTGATGTATGTTGTATATTTGTGTTGTCCTTGACCGCTGTATATATATTTTTGCTTAGTGAGTTATAGCACGCATTCACACATATTTTCAAGCTCTGAGCTATGTGTGACCTTAAAGCATAGCTCCTATAGTCTTTTAGTTGCAGGTTCTGATCCTGTTAGGGCCTTCCGAGAGAGAGCCACCATGTAATGGTCCCTATGAGAGTATATCTTCTGACAGTTTGGAAACCATTAGTGTTGCTATATTCTAAATCAGTTAGGCATTTTGACGGACGGTCGGGCATTACCTATGTTTAGGATCCCTCAGGACCCATAGTAGCACCCTCATTTTTCTTGGGACGCCACAGCCTGGAGCTTTCCTGACCCTAAAACATGGTAGTACCCTTAGTCCTGGTACATACCCATTATTTAAAAGATTAAATGTTGTAATCGATGTTACAACTACATGTAAGTGATCAAGCAGGAATGCTTTTAAGATAGATCAATAGATCGTCCTTCATAACTTTTAACTTTTTAAGTAAAGTCTTGACTAAACAACTGCTACTGAGTTGTGGCACAAGGTTAATAAGATACTACCTCTTGTACCGTGATATGTTTAAACTGTCCAATCAGATTGCTTCGTTTGTGGTGGATATATTTCATACCCAGCTCCTAGAAGGTTAATAAATAAGTTATCGTCCAATCAAAATTAGTTTTTGCGTGTTTCCTATAGCCAAGAGCCATGGTACTAATCGGTTGCACCACTCCGCGTTTGGTCGGTATGGGGTTTACACTATCCTCGGGCCTTCGGCTCTCGGTTATGTAAATCCCGGACCTCCACGACGTGGTGTGTCCTGTACACATCAGACACTAAATTTTCATTTTGTTCTCTCACAATTACAAGCATTACTTTTAATTGGCCGTATGTACCCACATGTAAGTGTGTTTTAATTGACCACATGTACCCACATGTAAGTGTGTGTTTTAATAGGCCGTATGTTTTCCCTATTGCATTGGCATGTAAGTGTGTGTTATGATTGACTATCTGTACACACGTGTACATAAATGTGTGTTTTTGTGATCACAATTTTATTTGGTCAAAACTAGAATATTAGGAATCTAACTTACATCAAGTGATTGTTTTCTCGCCACTGCCATCTTGCAAGCATAAATTTGATCACCGTTCTCAGCACAGTTTTTGTATTTGGGCATACATTTGATGATCTTTACCAATTTGATTTGCAGTACCTACCGTTGCTCCCATTATAATTTAATTACCGACGATTTCCCGGGCATTTCAGCCTCGATGAAGTGCATGGTGTACTCTTATAATATTCTTGGGGAACTATTTGTAGTACCACAATCGTCCAGTGTTCACATGAGCTCGAGAGAAACTGAGGAAGTACTTGTTTCCTTAGTTTGGACTGGTCCACCACAGATTTAGATTGTAGTGGTTTGTTTACTACCAACTTTATTACCGAAGTTCTTATCTACTTTCTAATTGTTTATCTAACGTGCCTATACAAACACACACACACATACACACACACACACACATCTTCGCTAAGAGTAATGCATTCAGTATGTGAGAAAGCTAGTGGCATGAATGTCTATAATGTGTGAAATACAATCAGCTCGCGAGTGAGATACTCTTGGACTTGGGGTATGTCTCTCATTCACATGATAAGCTAATTGGGTGGGGATGGACTAAAACGTTTTAAAGCCGTTCTTTAGCTAGCTTCGTGGCTCAAGTAAGCATTTTAAAACTATTGTTTATGCTTCAGTTTGCGACCAATCACCATGACAACTGTCTACTTTCCTATCAGCTGATGTGCTTGAAATTAGGTTTACATGGAAATTGAGATGACGACCCTTACCAGACATTCCATTTGCTGGCTGACTCGCTCGATCGTTTTTGAGTGCAGCACATAGGTCTATATATAGGTCTTGTTCCCTTGACTAAGTGTACAAGTATATACTTAAGGATATAGCTGCAGCCTATTGAAACCCTTTACCCAATGTTTTTGTGTGACAAACTTAGCTGGTATGACATTTTTGCATTTGTATTATTTGTGTAGTTCATTGTGAAACAATCCAAACTGTGATATACAAATTGATATACTTTAATAGTACCATTGCATGTATTTATTATTACAATGCAGCTGTACTCACATTTTCTATCGCATGCACAATAAATCCCACCATTATCAAACATTTGGAAGTCTCAAATTCCACTAGAAGGAAGTTACAAGTATTGGTATGTTTGTGTTATGTATGTTTCTATCACGTCATATTTACAATAAATCCTACCATTATCAAACATTTGAAAGTCTAAAATTCCAACTAATACCAGTTATAGGTATTGGTATGTTTGTGAAAGGTACATATATCTGTAGGTCCAGGTGCAAGATTTAGAGGAGGGGATTATTAAGTTGACCACATACACATGTGGAGTGTCAGCAATACAGCTAGCTGAATGGAATCTGATACTTGAGTTGATTTTGTTTTGGACTGACACCTTTTTACGGCTGAGTGGGATCAGGAATGGTTTGTTTGTTGTTGTTGTTGTTGTGGTTGTTGTTGTGGCTGTTTTAACTGGAGGTAGGTAGGTGGGCGGAATTAAATACAGGGATTTGGTAATTCAACAGACAGACACTTGTTGCCATCTTTGGCCCTAGAAGAATAAAATGTACTTCTCTGGTTACTAAGGAGTTGATAGAGGATAAATACAACCAGCATCCAGTACCATAATACTCACACACACACACACACACACAACACACACACGCACACATGCACACACACACACATATGCACACACGCACACACACATGCACACACGCACACACACACATGCACACACACACACACATATGCACACACACACACACATGCATACACATGCACACACACATGCACACACACACACGCACACACACACGCACACACACACGCACACACACACGCACACACACACACACATGCACACACACACAGCATTTCAAATTTAGCAAGTAAAACTAATGAATGGGGGGGAGGGGAAGTATTTTTTCCCCAAGAGATGGATGAAATACATACATGTATCCCTTAATTAAACATATCTCGTATGTATTATCTTTCATCCGGTACAGTGGTGTCACATTTCCAGTCTCTCCAGTTAAGACTGGCATCAATTATCTGTTTAGCCTTTTTTTTAAACCAAGCTGATAGATTATCTTGGAGAAGCCTCTGGCATGTGGCAGAATATCCGATTTCATTTGTCCTGCATGCAAAAAAAAAATAAAAAACCACTAAACCTGATAAAGTTAACAGTTTTGGTAATTTTTTTTGAATTTTCAGAATAATGCACACATGCCTGTACTAATCTAGAATTAACCTTTCATGTGTGAGCAAATAGTACACCAGATTTTGCTAGCTTGTTACAGCCCCTCAACATCATTGGTGAGTTTGGTCCAGCGAAATACTTTGAAACTTTGCTCAAAATGCATTTTCAGTTGGTGGGAAACACTGCATGGAAAATAGAGCACTATATTATGGGTAATATTAACCGTATTCATGACTGTGTGCAGTCATATTGCTTTCTTTGAGCATTTTTGAATGGTTTATTTGGTTAATTTTGACAGCCAGGTGGCAAAATTGGGGTTTAACAAAATGAAGAAACGTGTTTCTTGCTATGAGATCAGTAACACTTTATTATCTCTTGGTTTTTCTCAGAAGCAGTCCATTTTTCACTCATTGTCTTACTACTTTTTCCTTCTCAATACTTCCACTTTCTTCCTTAGTTCTATTCTATTCTGAGCTCATCCCCCCCCCCCCCCCCCCCCCCTCCCCCCCTGCCCTGTCCCCTTACCTGTATTTTCTATTTTTTCATATACTTTATATATATATTCTCTCTTCATCTGGTAAACCTCACCTACAGTTTCTCTGTCTGGCTGGATACGGAGGACATTGTGTCGGGCAGTGACTGGCACGGGGCGTTGGGTACGGCGCTGGACAACTGCAAAGCCATCATCCCCATCATCACTCAGAAGTACGTCAACTCCAACTTCTGCAAGGGAGAACTGTATATGGCAAATTCTGACGCCAAGGATGTTTTCCCCGTGTTCCTGGAAGACGTCGATCTGTCGGCCAACGAGCGCACGAGGGGTGTCAAGTTCATCATTTCTAGCGTTAATTGGACCATGTTTCGATCAGGGGTGGAGGATTATAAAGTTTCGTTGGATAAGCTGGTACAAGGACTCAGTGAGAAAGGCAAGTGTCAAGCTCATCTTGTGATACATCACCAATACTTACATGGGCGTGGAAGTGTCTTTTGTTCTTCTTTCCACACCTTACCTTGCTCTGACTATTATTGCCATCAGTAGGAATCAGCTGTTGTAAGGTTGGCTTGTATATAGCTGATTCAACCACCATTGGGTGAAAAACTCATATTTTATTCAGTCATTCTCGGCTGAAAAAAGAAAAAAATTGTAAAAACTTACAAATACTTTGCCACACTGTGGTACTCGATGTACTAACTTTTGCAAATTAGGAATGCAGTAGCATGAGGTATTTTAATCAATTGTTATTATCTTCCACCACTTGGTTTGGTTACAACTGTCTTCCTCTCCTGCTCTCTTCCTTCCTGAGCCATCTCATCTTTTCTTATTCCTCTTTCTTAAGCCATGTATTCCTCCTCCTCCTGTCCTTTTAATCGCCTGTGTTTCCTTCGTCTTCAACTGAATATGATGATGCTTTACCCATTCAGTTTATGGCAATGCTTTACCAACCCAGCTAGGCTAATGAATTATTCACACACTGTCAATTAGTCATCGTCGTTACTGACACAAGTGTATTATTATATAGATATCAGTTTTAGCATCCATGTTGGGTTAAGTTTTAATTAAACATATATTGGCAGTTAAAACTGAGAGAAACTGCTATTGTTATAGTAATCATGTTTTCTCTGGCCTGATTGATCACATCTTCCAGCTGTTAAGATCCGAGAGTATTCTCTCTCTATAATAACATTGATTTGTGTTGTCCGTATGTATGTGTGTTAGTTGTAGTTGTGATTTATGTTCATTAGGACTCAAGAGAAATGTGGGCTCGGTGGATACGGGAGGCATTACCAACCTAAGTAAGTAGAAAAATCTTATAATCCTTTTCATTCTGCACAAATAAAAAAAAAAAATCCAACACAAAAAATGTATTTCGCTAAAAATCTTAGAATTGGAATGATTATTGATTCGTATGAATGCAGAGGAAAGTAAGCATATTACCTGCTAGTGTGTGGCTGTTGCACGGGCTGAATTGGCTGTACTGTACTTCTTTGTACTTATGCCAACATGAATTGTGGAATTATCAGGACTTAGTGGAGGGGGGTGGGACTTGCCCCTTTGGCTCCCCTCCCCCCTTACCCCGCCTCCTACCCCTTCCTGGACTCACCACTGATGCCGTTGTTTTTCTCCTTGTCTTCTCCAGTTTATACATACTATGTGTGCACAGTGAAACCTCTCTACAAAGGCTACGCTTGAGGTCAAGTCTTTTGAAGTTTGGCTGCTTTCAGACGTTGTTTTCTAGTGTAGTAGATCACTTTGATCCATTTACGCTGGCTGTTGTTGAGAGTCTAGTTGTTCTTCGAAGTCCCTTGTAGAGAGGTTCCACTGTATAATAAATCATAAGTTCATTGTATGTGTGTGTGTGTGTGTGTGTGTGTGTGTGTGTGTGTGTGTGTATCCAGTGGGTAGTTTAAACCTGACTCCTGCCTCTTCCAACCCTTCTGTCTCGTCTACTCCTTCTTCAATGACAAGCCCCTCCCAACAGCCTCCGTCTCCATATGGGGCTGCTTATTACCCGACTTCCGGAGTGCACCACACCCCATCGCCACAACCTTATTTAGGACCATCTCCAGGTAATTCCGGACCATCTCCCAATAACCCCATTGTTCCTCCGTACTTAGGTACAGGTCCTTCACCACACAACTCCAGTTTCCCCCGTCCATATTGGGGTATGAGTCCGTCCCCTAACCATCCTGCTTACAGTGCAGGGAGTCAGAGTTTCCAAGGTCTCCCTTACCCGACACATCAGGGAGGAATTGGGTACCCCTCACCTGCAATGCCCGGCTTCACGGCAGGTTATCCCTCATCGTCCACGAGCCCCGCGTACCCTCCACCCACCAACCCGGAGTACCCGCCTCCATCCACCAATCCCGCATACCCGCCTCCACCCACCAATCCTGCATACCCGCCTCCACCCACCAATCCCACATACCCGCCTCCGTCTACTACGTCACCGTTTGGGACCCCTCAGCCCCATATTGGCTACCCCTCTCATCAAAATGTCGGACTGCACCAGGCCCAGCCTCCTCCGTCTGCTCCTGGGGGGTATCCTTATCAGAGTCCTCCTGGTGCCTACCCCTATCATTCAGCACCTGAGCAGATCCCTTACCAGCCACCTTACCAGACTCCGGACTTCCGTAGCGAGCCTCCACCTCCGTACTCAGTGGACTCTGTGGATTCAACAGGTGAGAAACAGGGGCGGGTGCTAACGACAGGGTGGGCCCCTAATATGTTAAAGTCAATACTTACCAAATTTATTAAAATATTATGATTGATGGTTGTAAATGATTTAGATATTAATTTAAGTGAAGAGCACGAGTTAGCATATGCAAGCTATCCTGTGATAACTATATTTCCTGTACTGGTACATTTAATATCCTTATAATTTTCAATAACTTGGTTGGGGGGGGGAAGGGGGGGTCCTGGCCCCCTCTGCCCCCCCCCCCCCCCCCCCCCCCAATGGATCCTCCCCCTGAGAAGAGTAGAACAATGGAAAGTTTTGTTTAGAGGTAATGTCATGTGACAGCCAGGCTTACATGAGCTCACAAGTATAACATGTTTGATGATGTTTGTGTGCTATCACTTTACCATAGCTGGGCAATTCTGATTCTTCAATTTGCCAGATTTAGTTCCTCTCCATCTCTTTAATATTGTTGTGGGCAGGGTGGGGATAGAGTTGAGAAGGGGTAAGGTTTAGGTAGGTGGGGGTGGGCGTGTCAATGTTGACGTACAGAGTGGTATTAGTGCTCAGTTGGTCTGCCTAATTACTGACGATGATGGTGCATGGATGTTTCCTTTTTTTTTTCGTTTCCAATATTTTGAACAACTAAACGCAAGTAGTATGGCCGATTTTTGGTATCATTTCTCACAATTAGTTATTAAAGGGCAGCAAGTGGGTCGATATTGTTACTGATGTTTTGGACGTAGGGCGAGAGATAGAGAGAGAGAGAGAGAGAAATAGAAGAGCTAATGAATGAATATAAAGATATTCTGAAAACTAGCAGCTGAGGTAGTTCAGAAATGCTGAAGGTGTGAGTGGTTTAGAAACACTAACAGTGAGTCTCTGGTTGTCGATACCTACCTGATGGGTAGGTAGTTGTCTTTCTTTTTTTCCTTTTTTTGTAAACTTTTCATCGTCATCCAGTATACTAAGTTACATCATAGACAGTCTGAGGTACATATGGTAAAGGGTAAGCTAAACCAAATTCACAAATAGTGATATAGTTTAAGTCTTTCTTTTATGTTGACTGGTGAGTTTTTTCTGTGAACTGTCTTCACTACCACTCTCTCTCTCAGACTCTGCTCCGGAGCTGCCAAAGAAGGGCAAGCCGAAAGAGAAATTCAAAGTAGGGATGAAGCTGGAGGCAGTGGACCGAAGGTTCCCTTACTTTGTCTGCGTGGCGACCGTAATGGACAGGAGTGGTGAGCGAGTGGGCGGGCATTGATGGGTGGGTGGAGTGGTGAGTGAGTGGGCAGGCATTAATGAGTGGGTGGGATGCGTTGACGATACTTTCATGGGATCGTGGGATGGGATGGACAATTTACGGCATTTCTGGAGATCTATGAACTGAGTAGGTGGGCCCGTAATTGAGTGGGTGGGTGTGTCAGTGAATGGGCGGATAAGTTCATCAGAGGATGGGTGAATATATTTTAATTTTTTCCCTAGAATCAGATAAAATAAAGTCACAAAGTCTTAGAGTCTAGAAACTGAATGATGTTTTTTCAGTGGAATCTGAAATCTGATACATTTCGTGCGCTCATAAGAATGTGGTTTATGTGTGCGTACAAAGTGTGTTTGTGTGTGCGTACAATGTGTGTTTGTGTGTGCGTACAATGTGTGTTTGTGTGTGCGTACAATGTGTGTTTGTGTGTGCGTACAATGTGTGTTTGTGTGTGCGTACAATGTGTGTTTGTGTGTGCGTACAATGTGTGTTTGTGTGTGCGTACAATGTGTGTTTGTGTGTGCGTACAATGTGTGTTTGTGTGTGCGTACAATGTGTGTTTGTGTGTGCGTACAATGTGTGTGTTTGTGTGTATGTATGCATGTGCGTGCAGGAGTGTATGCAACATAAGTGCTGGCCAAAAAAAATTTTTTTTTTAATTTGTGAGACAACACGAACGAGGAGTACCTCCACTGTATGAAAATATACATTTTTTTAATTAAAATCTCTACATTAATATTCTACAGGAATTGATTTCAGCTCAGAAACGAAAGAAAAATCAACTGCACTTGATTCTCTTTTATCCAGCTGCCCTATTCCATTTCTCTCTACGGGTTACATGATGATCTTTACCGAATGCAGTATGATCTTTACCTACTTACGCAATTTGCTTGATGTAGCGATCTTGATAGGTTGGTATGCTAATTCCCTAAAAGATGAACTCCCCTCTTTTATTTCGTTCCCACCACGTGCACTAATAAGCAAGTAGTGCAAGCACTCGTACACATGCATGCAGCTGTCAGGAGTTACACTCAATCCCCCTCTCATCCGGGCACTTCAGGACCTGAGGTTTGTCCTTATCTCAGAGGACCTGAGATTTGTCCTAATCTCAGAGGACCTGACGGTACCCTTATCTCAAAATTAGATATCTTCCCGTTTTCAAAAAGTTTTAGGCTTTTTTATTTCCCCAAGCACATTCTCTTTCACTTGCACCCCCTCAGTAGGCTTCTCCAGAAAAAACAAACAAACTTTCTTGCACTTCTGCAATTGGTAATGATCGTCAATTGCGAGGTAAGATGTGATAAATTGAGTGGCTAACTTGTGCCCGGTATGGAGGAGTGCCCGTAATGTCATTTATAGTATATAGCTAGTTTCTGATATTTCTGAGTTGCTATTTTCTGATATTTCTGAGTTGCAGGCTGTGTTTAAGGCTTACTGGGCCTGCCCGCATTCATACTGAGGGTTCAGCCAGCACTTGTATTATTTCTTATCTTCACATCTTCACACACACACACACACACACTCGTAGATGACGACTGCAGAGTGCAGGTACATTTTGATGGGTGGGGTCCAGAGTACAACTACTGGTGTAACCACGGCGACATTGAGCTTCACCCAGCAGGGTGGTGCAAGAAACATGACTGGGAGCTTCAACATCCTCTGAGTAAGTTTCTTTCTCAGTGCACAGGGCGTGAAGCATCAGCGTTGTGTGTGTGTGTGTGTGTGTGTGTGTGTGTGTGTGTGTGTGTGTGTGTGTGTGACTGAAATGGTGTTTGTATTTAGAGCAATCTTGGGTGGATTGGCCTACATATTTGAGAGAGACTCACTCTGAGAAGGTTCCTGACGAACTGTTCAACGAGGTACTGTGTCCTATTATGTATGTACAGCTATAATAGTAGCTTGAGTCAGTTGGTAAGGTGTAGTCATTTTCAAATGTTCATTTCATCAGTAGTTCACTGAAATCCAATGTGTGTAAGCATTATTCCAATGCAGAAAACACAAACACTCAATAAATATAGAACTCCCACAAAAAATATCAGCTGTATTTACTTCAAGAAGTGGCATCAGCATTCTGCTATAATGAGCACCTGCAATACTTCCCTGTTCCATGTGATTATACACAATCAAAAGAATATAAGCTCGATTACAATGGAATTGAGTTCAGAAGATAGCAATGAATGTAAATGTATTAATAATTATTGTACTAGCAAGTACCCTCACATATGGCGCTTGACGTATATTGCAAAGTAAGAATGCAGTTGTAGCACAAGTTATCTTGCTCAGTTATCATTCTCTACTATTAGTTAATGTTACATAAGTTTCCCTCTCCTGCTTTCTTTTTTCTGAACTGTCTGAGCTTTTCTTATCCAGTTCCTTTGTCTACCTCTCCTGCTTCTGAATCTCTCTGTCCTACTACTGTGATTGTGGACTTATGCTTTGTCTACCTCTCCTGCTTCTGAATCTCTCTGTCCTACTACTGTGATTGTGGACTTATGCTTTGTCTACCTCTCCTGCTTCTGAATCTCTCTGTCCTACTACTGTGATTGTGGACTTATGCTTTGTCTACCTCTCCTGCTTCTGAATCTCTCTGTCCTACTACTGTGATTGTGGACTTATGCGTTGCGAAACTTTTTCCTTCTTTTACTTCCTTTCGTCTTCCTTTTTGAAACTGACCCCTGCCTTTACTCGTTGATTCCACCCGCTTTTTTAGTTACAATTAATCGCTCGCATTTTTGCCTTCTCTTCCGTTCTTTTTAAACCTCAGCTGCCTTACCTCGGCGATTCCACCTGCTCTTTAGTTACAATTAATTGCCTTTTACCTTCTCTTTCGTACTTTCACCTTTCTTTTGAAGCCTATGCTGCCTTCCTCGTCTATTACACGCTTTTTAGAATTAACCACTTTCTACTAAATGTGATGACACTTTACCAGACTATGATTTACCTAAACATTTGAAGCTCATGAATTATTCATGAATACACACACCGTCGGTCGTTGTTACTGACACACAAGCATATTATAATATAGATTATAATTTAATTCACAGTCTGAAATGTAATTTTTAGAAAGAAAAAGACATAATAGATTTTTTTTTAAACATTACATTTAAGACTGAATTAAATCATACTGTGTGATAGTTTGAAGTTCTTTCCATTGTTTTTTTAAATTTTTATTATTATTATTTCTCTCCTTAGGTGCAGTTGTCTGGTCCAGGTAGTCTGTCATTTGAGGTGGGTATGAAGATAGAGGCTAGAAAGCGTCTTGAATCCTCGATACCCTCCGTGGCAACCATAGTTGCTGTCCGAGCAGGTGAGATCAAAGTTCATTTTGACGAAAGAGGATCTGACTCAAGTCAAGACTTCTGGTGTGCTAACTACAGCACTGAGATCAACCCACCTATGTGGAGCTCCAAGGTGTTGAAACAGCAGGTGCAAAACCCTTCAGGTGTGTGTGTGTGTGTGTGTGTGTGTGTGTGTGTGTGTGCATGTGTGTGTGTGTGCACGCGCATGTGTGTGTTTGTGTGTGCGCGCGCATGTGTGTGGTGTAGTGGTTGTGTCCTTGGCTCAGGGCCTGAAGGTCTTGAGTTCAAGCCCAACTCAGGCCATTTTTCCATGTAGTTTTCCATTTGCCTCCCACCAGTCCACCCAGGTGTGATTGGGTACCTGGCATTTGCTGGGGTGCAAATTCAACGCCTTTTCTCATGAAACAGCAATGGTCCAGGTGGGACTTCGGGTGCCCATACCACTTGCTGTGAGGAAAGGCCTGTTCTCTTGTGAGTTCCTAGCCCGGCTCCAGGAGCTTTGCTTGCACGGCTCACTGTGCCTGCTTAGTGCACAGGCATCCTGGCTCTGCCAGGTGCACGTGGCCACCTAGCGGCAGCAAGAGAATTTTTTTAAATTTGCATGTGTGTGCATGTGTATGTATGTGCAGACGTGTGTGTGTGTGTGAGTGTGTGAGTGAAGTGAGGGGGGTGGAGGTAAAGACACTTAATTAAGTATTGTCTTTACACATGCTCCTAATGGCATACTTTGTAAGAGGATGACGCTATGAAGGGAAGCAAGGGGAGGAGATGGCCAAAAGTTAGTTGAAGTTGTGTGAGTTATGAAAGAGAAAGTTGAAACATGTTGGTTATGTAGAGAGGAAAAAAAAAAGATTCTGAGTCTTAAACTCTCATTCGTCAATATGTTCCCATTGTTTCATTTCGTGTTTTAAATTAGGGGGCAGTCACTTCAAATGGAGTGAGTATTTGGCCAACCCGGGACATAGACCTGCTCCTGCACATGTCTTTACCAAGGTGAGCTCCGTCTGTTTACACATACGGTACACAGGTTACCATGCATTACATTACATAGACTCGTAAATTATCCATTACGAGCTCAGGGATTTTTTAGGCCTTTTAGGGGGACATTTTTCTCCCCATCAAAATGGTTTTACCGCCCCCTCCCCCCCCCCCCCCCCCCCCCCCCCCCCCCCCACCCCCACCCGGCTCCCACTTTACCTGGAAAATTATTATGCGTTTGTGTGACATTTGCCCACAAAACATTCATCAATACCATGGAAATGAGAAACCCCTTATGTGCCCTGCGAGCTGGTTATGTTGTTTTGTTGTTGTTGTTGTTGTTGTTTTTCAGCAATCGTTTCTGGTGTGTAGATATTTATTTTTTTCTTGTGGTATTCCTAGGATCAGTTAACAGACTCCGTCTCTCCAACCAACTTGAACGACATGTCGACATTCAGGAAGGGCATGCGGCTCGAAGCCAAGGACCGCCTCAACCCTCATCTCGTGGCCGTGGCAACGGTGGAGAACATCAAGGACGGGAGGCTGCTGATTCATTTTGATGGGTGGGGCAGTCGCTATGACTACTGGTGCGACCCTGACTGCAACGATATCCATCCAACAGGATGGTGCCAGAAATATGGGCAGAAACTCCAACCGCCCCAAGGTAGTGCACGATAACTAGACGTCAACTTTATTAATCTGTTGTTGTTTTGTTTGTCTTTTTTCAGGGCAATTGGAATATGACTTCACCTGGAGCAGATATTTGAAGTCGGTCTCGGCCGTAGCAGCTCCTGAATGTCTTTTCACAGCAGTAAGTCATGTGCCTGTCGTAATTATATACACCACGCCCTCTTACACGAGATGACTAGCACACCTCACCACGTGGCTTGCCCCATTGAGTATTTAATATAGCAACGTAAATGAAACGTTAGTTAATTTTTTGACCTGCCCATTCTCTAGACGTAATGACAATGACTGCATATTCCAGCAAGTCTCGTCTGCTGTTGGTGGGTTTCTTGGAGCAAAAATGGATGAGTAGTATTGGTTGTTGTTTTTTAACTATTGAAGTTCCTTATTTTTCTATTTTATTATACTTGGGCTCATTATGCTAATTATCTGAGTTCACTATGATTGAAAGCAACACTCTTTATTGAACCAATAGTAAAGCAAAGAACCCAAGTCATTGCTAATACTGAATATTAATGTGTGTTTGTGTGTGCGTGTGGACAAGTATGCACTCCATGTGTATTCTAATTCATAACTCATATCTGCCTCGTTCAGAAAGCTTCCCTAGCCGCAGTTTTTAACACCATGGAGGGTGCGTACATGAGTGTGTGTTTGATCACGCGCTATTTGCATTGTGAATGGATAGCTTCACATGTTGTAGGTATGGACGGATGTATCCAAGAGGTGGGGTGTACATGGTAATGCTAAGAATTGATACCACATTGTACTTTTTTTTTTTTTTTTTTTTTTTTTTTTCAGGCGCAATTGAAAGCCTCTGATAGCGATGCAGGTGTTAGTCAGTTTAAAGCTGGCATGAAGCTCGAGGCAGTGGACAGACAGTATCCATCCCTGATCTGTGTTGCCACCGTAAAGGAAGTCAACGGCAAAGGGCAGCTGCTGATCCATTTTGATGGGTGGGGCCCCGGGTATGACTACTGGTGTGAGCCAACCACCCCCGACATCCATCCAGTGGGATGGTGCAAGAAGAACAGCCGTGGGATAAACAAACCTCAAGGTAGCGTTGCCATCTTGTACGTATATTTATTATATATTTGTACTTTACAGGTTTTTTCTTAAAGCCTTACGTATATAGTGTTTTTTGTTGTTGTTTTCTTAAAGCCTTATGTATATATATATCTTAGTGTTTTTTGTTGTTGTTTTTTTTGTGCTAAAGTTGAGGTCACTCAATTACTGTTTAATATATAATACTTATTGCTGAGTCAGCATATGGTATGGGGGAGGTAGTTCAAAAGCCCTCGTACATATTTTCATGAGCCGAAAGCGAGCATGAATTCAAACGTGAGAGTAAAATGTCACCCCCATATTATTAAATCGTTTATTGCACATTGGATATTAATTTCCAAAACAGAAAAACAGTTGTGCTTCAAAGTCTCGTTGTTCAGAGGCAACTTGGCCATAATCTAAAAATATGCAGAACTACACATGGGCGCATTGGAGCATTCACTACGGGAAAATATTGAACACTTGTGTGATGCTGAAATGCTTGAGGAAATTATCTAATGTGCAGTAAATGTATGTTTTGCTATTAGGATATGGTACTACATTTGAATGGGATGAATATCTGGCTGCCAACAAGTCCATTGCTGCTCCTGAAAGTTTGTTCCATCAAGAAGTAAGAATTTAGAAGTGTTACAATTTATACCTGTGTGTGTATGCGTGCGTATCTCTGTATGTTTGTGTGTATGTATGCACATGTTTGTTTGTTTGTGTGTATGGGCATATGTTTGTGTGTCTTATATTTGTGTGCATGCACCATATAGTGTGTATGTGTATATAGTATGTGTTTGTGTGTATGTGCATGCGTGCGTATGGGTGTGCATATGTTTGTGTGTGCGTGCATGCACATCTTGAGAATGAAAGTTAGCTCTGTGGTGTTGAGTTTGTTGCTGTGTTTATATTGTATCCATTGAAGTTCCTTAATTTGTTTTGGGAAAACCTGGCTGAACTTTGTACCCTTCGTGCAGTCTTTTAGGAGAGAACAGAATATTCTTACATAAGCTAAAATACAGTACTCACCATTTAATGTACATATAAGCCAGGGGTCATGGGTTCGATTCCCCGGCGACAACTAAGAATTTTTCACATTTTGCCTTTACTTCTCTCTATTTAAGTGAGAAAGTTTCAATCCACACACACACATACACACACACACACACACACACACACACACAAGATAATTGAATTGAAAATCGGGGATGTTTGTTTATTTATATGTTTGGACGTATGTATGTCATTTTGTACTTTGACCCTCGCGTATTTTTGTGTTGACTCCGTGTTCGACCTCATCCCAAACTTCACTAAACAGAATCCTCCGGTTTGACCATTACCCGTATCACCCTAGAAATTGAATTGTTTACCGCTTTGAATTCTTTTGCGGGTGCAGTTAAAACTCAAAAACTTATGGGAGCTCCATTTCTATTCGAGTTGGTGGCGGTGGTAAGTTAATACGCTATTTGTCACAGTTATAAGCCCTATGCAGACTAACCACGAAGGTAAGTCTTGCGTAGGTATGTTCAGTTGTGTGAAAGTATTGTGTGTTACAACTACTATTAAGAATATCACAAAGAAAATCTTAAATAACGTGACTTGATTTTGTTGCTTCTTTTTCAATTCAAACAGTTGAGGGGAGCGGTTACTATGGCATTGAATCCCCTTTACCGCACATGCGTAATTTAACAACTCAACTTTATTGTAGTAGTTTGAATGTTAGTTGTTAAAATCAATCATTTAACAATAGTGTAGTTTAAGGCTCGCTCGCCATTTGTGCTCAAGCACATCACTAGTAATCAACTTCACGATAGTGAGAAATATTTACCTGTTTGAAGTGTTCTACTACGTGGTGGGCAGAGTGACAATTACTGAAGACTTTCCCCTGGCAAACTCATTATTTTGTTTGTTTGTTTGTTTGTTTCCCTTTACCTTACAGCTTCATTCTACGAGCGTCTCGTCAGATGTCTCTGGTGGTTTCAAGATAGGGATGAAGTTGGAGGCCCTGGATCGTAAGAACCCCACTATGACTAGCATCGCTACCATCACCGATATCAAGGACGGGAGACTACTCATCCACTTTGATGGGTGGACCAACAAGTATGACTATTGGTGTGAACCCACCACACCCGACATTCACCCCAGGGGGTGGTGCCATAGTAACGGTGTGAAGTTGCATCCTCCAAAAGGTAAGGGGTGAGACTAATTACTGCACAAGAACTGGAGGATGAGATGATTTATTCCAAATTACGTAGATTATCGAAAGGCATTCAAGTGGGACGATTATCTAGCCACAACCAAGAGCACGGCTGCTCCTAGGGCTCTTTTTGAAACGGTAATTTATTGAATTGATAAGGAAGGCTAATGCTAACTGCACATGTTGAGTGTGTTTTTCTACATGTGACATTAATTGGTTTTTAACTGCTCTATCTCTGCTCCTTTTATGTAGTTTGGATTACACATGTTTTCAATCAATTCAGTTGACATCCTATCTCTACTCATCCTATACCCCCCCCCCCCCCCCCCCCCCCCCCCCTTCTCTTTCTCCATCATGGCATATAATAATATAATAATGACCAATTTGTTTGTGTCATCTTTCTTAGAAATTCAGTTTGCCTTGGGCATTTTTTTTTTATATGTGTCATATCATTATGGGTGTCCCCGTGATGATCTATCTGCCAAGGCAACAGTTTACCTGCAAGGGATTTTGAACTATGGAATAAGTTTTGGTATTTCATCATCAGGGTTGTTAATTTTAGACTTAGAGCTGATGTCATTTTCAAGTTTTATACAAAGAAGTGGTTTCAGTATTGCCTGTCTCATTGAATTAGGTGATGTATGCTTCCTACCAGAGTATGTATGTCTCTCATTCCCTTATTAACCAGCTTGGCAAAACCAAGTGGGCTTAAAATAGAAACAGAGTTGGTGACATAAATTGTGAGTGTGTGTGTTGTGTTACAATTTTGTGATGATGGACTATGGTCTTCTGTAGCAAAAGGAAAATCATTGGTTGCTGAGATATAAGTGCAGACTCAAAACCTCTGGACACTCAGCTAGGCAGCTGCTGCAAGCTTTACATAAAAACTGTAGATGAATTAGTTCAGATTGACTTCTATAAGTGTGCACCAAATGTCAAGTTACAAAATAATGTGGAAGTACCCCCAACAAAAAAAAACAAAAAAAAAAAAAAAAATCAAACAAAGAAGAAAAAAAAGAAGAAAAAACAAGCTTTAAAAAAAAAAAGTATTCTTTCTCATTTTATGATAATATAGTAAAGAGGGAATGGGTGGATGGTCTCACTGTCAGATTAGTAAAGAGGGAATGGGTGGATGGTCTCACTGTCAGATTAGTAAAGAGGGAATGGGTGGATGGTCTCACTGTCACTGTCAGATTAGTAAAGAGGGAATGGGTGGATGGTCTCACTGTCAGATTAGTAAAGAGGGAATGGGTGGATGGTCTTACTGTCAGATTAGTAAAGAGGGAATGGGTGGATGGTCTCACTGTCAGATTAGAAACTGAGCCTATAGCTTTGGAATTGTCTAAGAACCAAGAACCCCGGTAAAGGGTTGTTGGACATGACTGATGCTAGAATAAATTTGTTTAAAACTTCATTCTTTACTGTTAATATGCAGCTGGTAGATTGAACAGCTCTAATTAACAAAATACGTCTCGAAATATGAAAATAGCTAAATTCTTAATTGCATCCGAAGTAGCAATTCAAGTAACATTTTCTCAATTTCTGCTTAAATTGCTTTCTCCATCTAGTGATACTCATACATATACAGTATACATGTATATAAATATGTAACCAAAACTGATATAATTTAGTGTCTATGTAGTGATGTAATAGAGATGTTACCTGAGAGTGTTTATAAACATATACTGTAGCTCGTAAAAAATGAAGTTAGGATTAGGTCTGTTTAAAAAGAAAAACTGAAAATATATTGCACATGAAAGAAAGCACAAATCACAAATCTGACTCTTATTTATCATATTTATTTTAATTATTTTACAATCAAGTTAATTTCAGTCTTTCCTGGCTGAAATAATTATAACTAGCAAGTACCCTCCACACAGTGGCGCTTGACGTGTATTGTAAAGTAAGAATGCAGTAGCATAAGGTGTTATCATTCTTAACCATTGGTGAAAGTTACATAAGTTTCCCTCTCATGCTCTCTTTTTTCCTGAACTATCTCAGCTTTTCTTATCGTCCTCCTTTCCTTTCTTCAGCTCTTTCTTCTCGAGTCATGGAGTCCCTTCTCCCTTGTCTATCTCCTGCTTCTGAGTCTCTCTGTCCTTCCATCATGATTGTGGACTTACTCTTCATGAAACTTTTGCCTTCTCTTTCGTACTTCAGGCCTTCCTTTTTGAAACCTACGCCGCCTTCCCTCGCCTATTCCACCCACTTTTTAGTACAATTAATTTTCTTTCTACTGAATGTGACCCCATTCAGGTAAAGATGATGCTTTACCAAACTGTTTAAGCTCATAAATTATTCATGAATACACACTGTCGTCGTCATTAAATTGCAGTTTTTTCCCCTCAATTTTAGCAGAAAGTATATGTTTAATTAAACCTATTCACTTCTGGACCCCTAAGAAGAACTTTGGCAAGAAGTCAAAACGTCGGGTTAAGGTTTAATTAAACATATTGGCTGTAATACTGAGAAAAACTGCTATTTATAACTACTTTTTACACTAATCTTTGAGGAGGTTCGTATGTTAGCAAGTAGAAGAGTACATAAATCTCTTTTTCCTGTTCTGTTTGGGATATGCTTACAGCTACTCTATGAGTCATAGCTTTCATTATGCAATGTTTATTTATAGAACAAGTTTATTTATAGAACAAGTCGTTGTAATAGTATAACAATCTAATTTCTTGGCCAGTAGTTTCACAACAATTCAAAATGCAAAACTGACAAATACTTTTGACAGTTTGTGCCCATGAGTCACCTCGGTACTTTGACCACACTTTACCTCACGTCTCTTCATTTAGGCAAATCTGCACATATTTAGGTTCCCTTGGTAATAGATAAGAACTAATGCTAACTAGCAAGCTTCACTCGTTTGATAAAATTTGTCCACTCAAAAAAAGTTTGATTGCCAAACCGTTTTCAGTTCTTATAGTTTTTTGTTCAGCATATGGTACTTTACCCAGTAACTATTCTGATCTGTACACACGGTACTTTACCCAGTAACTCTCTGATCTGTACAATGTGACTAATTTGGTAAATTTTGTATTTTATTAGTCTTCTGATTTCAAGAAAGGGATGAAGCTGGAGGCCGTAGACCGTAAGAATCCCACCATGACTTGTGTCGCCACCATCACTGACATGAAGAACGGGAGACTACTCATCCACTTTGATGGGTGGACCAACACGTATGACTATTGGTGTGAACCCACCACGCCCGACATTCACCCCAGGGGGTGGTGCCAGAACAATGGCGTACACTTGCATGCCCCACATGGTAAGACGCAGTTCACTGAGAGAAAGCACATGCTTTACTATTTCTGTGGGTATATTTTCACTATTTATGCAGGTTATCACAAAACATTCACTTGGGATCAGTATCTGGCAGAAACTGGGAGTGTGGCTGCCCCCAAGTCTTATTTTAAACAGGTTGGCTTTATGAAGGGGTTATATCCCATTGTTTTTTTTGTTTTTTTTTACATAATTGGCACACGTTCACCCCGCCATGTTTACCGACATTTTGCTCATGTTTGGAGGCCACGTGTTATTAGGGGTAGATTGCAGCTGGTGAGACTGGGTTATTGACTATGCTTTTTTTTTTTTTGGTCGGAACACTTAATTTTTGTTATTCCAAGCTAAGCAACCGATTACCAGTGTCCTTGGCACACTCCTGGCAACTTTTGTGCGATATACAATATGCCTTTTCCAAAAATCCCTTTAGTATTGTGTGTATCAGCCTTTTTTTTTACCCTTGTACATTCTCTCTCTCTCTCTTTCAATCTCTCTCTCTTTCGATCTCTCTCTCTCTCTCTTTTTTAACCTTTTGACTGTCAAAGCTGAGAACTCTCCATGTTGGACTGTTCTTGATTCTCCAATTAAAAAAAAAAAAAATATATATATATATATATATATATAACTTCCCATTTTTTTTTGTTAGTACTTGCTCTGACATAGACTTCCTGTAATAAAAAAATTGAAACAAGTGCATGGGTATTTAGTTTAAAAAAATTTTTTTTTTTTTAAGTATGGCTACAGTGTCTGTCCGGCTGAAATTGTTTAATAGTATGGGGCTCTGAAACTCAGAATTCAGCAACTAGAAGGTAATTATGCCGTTCGCTCTGTCTGAACCCGTAGCAACACTGAGGTCATTGGAAATTGAGCTTCAGCTAGTACCGTTAGTAATGGTAAGTCCGAAATTTTAGCTCCTCTCTTTGTGGACTAATACACTTTTTTTTTTTTTTGTTTTTTGTTTTTTTTTGCATAATAGTAAATAGTTTTGTCCTAACATGCTTTAAAAATCAAAATTCTTGTTGGAATGTCTTAGTACAGAAAAGAAATTAAAAAAATTAAAAAAAAAACAAAAAAACATTCATACATTTTTCACCTTACCCAATTGGTTTCATAAAAATGACAGGGAAAGGGAACTGGTAAAGTATCGTTGAACTGGTAAAGTATCGTTGAACTGGTAAAGTATCGTTGAACTGGTAAAGTATCGTTAAACTTGCTGATAAGCCTGGTGGATTTTGATAGATTACGTTTGTTATTGAGCTACACTAGTTCTATTGTAGATCCAGGTTCTTTGTTAAGCACCAGTTTTCTTCCGGGGTTTTATAACTTTTTATTAAGCGTTCCACGCATTCCGTCTACTGCTATCGGCGCTCAGCCCCAGTTTTTAGGATATCACTCACTGTTAAGCACACATTTTTTTTTATTAAACGTCCATTTCCTTACCGTTTGGAGTTATAAGCGGAGGCTTAACAACCTCCCAAGTCTACGGTATGTTATTGTGCTCCCTGATGAAGGAGACTAGAAGTTTGTTCTTCACTTCTACGAGATCGAATCTCATTTCTGTCAGCCTCACTTCTCTCCTCCGTGGCCAGCTAAGGCCATTAGCATAACACAATATTGTGAAAATTTGATTGAAAATGTAGATGTGTCTCCTCACACTAATTAATAAATATACCACATAGGATGTGTCAATAACTTCATGTCATGATTTCAATGAATTTAAAGTTGTGTTTGTGCATGTGTGTGTATGTATGCAGTAAAGAACAATTACATACTATGAAGAAAGATGGAAGACATTTTTATAAAGCAGCTGTCATTTTTTAACTTTCAAATACTTTTATAGACTTAATTATTAGACTATTTAATTTTCTTTCTAATCATAAATTAAGTCTTTATGGTTGTCCTTGCCATTCTAAATCATTGCCAAAGAAAACTGAGCGTGTCTTTTCTCTTTTATCTTCAGGGTTTCCCTAAAATATTACAATAGTATAAATTAAATTTGGCAGTCTACAAGCTTGTCAAACACAACACAACATACTATATAATAGCAGTTTTGTATATTTCCTCAAATTCATTTCCTACGTAACTACTGCTGCTGTTAATTTCTTCTATTGTGATTGTAATTTAATTACTATACTTTCATTTTAGTTTAGTATTCATGAAAATGTTTATGAGGAAAATAAAGATGCTTGGAGACAGAAAATGGTTGAAAAAAGCCCTACGTTTCAGTTCTGGGATTCTGTGCTCAGAATGGAGATCATAGGGCATGGAATCAAAGGAAAGCATTTTATCAGTAGATTTATTGAATAATAAAGCTATTAATTTAAAACCGCACTTACAAATGGTGGAAGATGTCGCTTCTGTCTCGTCCTAAGTTGGCCACACCTCCTCTGTTCTGCTTCACTGGGCACGTCCTTCCACAGGATGTTGAATAGTTCGTGTCTCTTGTCGTGCCAGGTCTCCCTCTCTCTCTTCAACTGCAGGGACATTTGTTCTCTCTGTCGCTGGACCCATTGGCGCCAGTCGGGTGACTGTCTTCCTTTCCTGCTTGCTAGGCTTAAGATTTGTGATGAATGATTTAATGGCGGTAACTTTACTTTCTTAACCTCCTTGTCAACTTTGTCACTTGTTGACGCAGCTACAACCAATAATGGCTACTATCTGAAAATGACCCTTTACCACACCAATATGGTGTAGAATGTAGAATTACATGTATGTAGTGGAGAACAATACAATTTTAATAGCTAAGCAGTAAGGAGGAAAAGTCTTTCCCTAAATTAATTTACACCAACCATCCCACTCGATAAGGGGAGGGGGGGGGGGGTCTTTAAGCCTGGGTAATGTTATGTAATTTTGTTAAATTATGGGGGCAGGGTCATTCATCCCCCTTCCCTACATCACTGTTTAGTTTTCCTTTTTAAGTGATAAAAGGTGGTGGGACTTGCATGAGCTTTCAAACAAAATTTTCTAGAAAGAATTTCATTCAAATTGAAGGTTAGTTTTACCGAATTCAGGACACCATTTTATAATCGATAAGAAGAAGCAGAACATAAATAGCTAAGCATTTGCATTTGCAAGTTCACACTGCCTCAGAAGGTTTAAATGAATGTGCACATTAATAGCAGTAAATAAGTCACCAAAATGTAAACAACTCTCACTTAATATTTACTTACTACTGGGACACTGTTTTATTGGTTGTAATAAGCTCTGGGTGAGGTAGGAGAACAATAGGGCTCCTTGTGCCTCCTTTGTACATTTTTGTGCCGGATTTTTCAAAATTCTTAGACTGTCCTGGTGTGCTTTACAAGCATAGTCACCATGTTTCTGCCACAGGACTTCCAGCTAATGTGTTCATGTGAGTGTTTGTAGTAAAAACATCAAACACCATAATGTACAAAAAAAAAAAAAGGGCAATTAATATTAATGTTCATCTAATCTATACATTTTGAGCTTAGCTAAAATGGAAAATAAATACCATTTCACTTTAAAATCTTTTCAGATTGTACAAAGTAAACATTGCTTGCTTCATTATTATTATTAGTTCATGTATTTTTAATTCGTTTGTGGCTTTTAGCATTTACTATCATCTTATATAATTCTGTGACACTAGCCTGTAAAGAAACTGTCACTAAAGGTTATGAGGGTTTATACAAAACTAGAGCATGTGATATAAGTTGCTTATCAATTTTGGCTGGTGGCCCTCATATGCACAAAAAAACCCAATAGGACATTGTATTGTAATAGATACCACACAAGAAGTGCCTTACCCACATTGCACTAACTCCTGTTATCAGCATCTTATTATCCATTCTTTAAGCTTACTTCAACTAAGGTCCTGATACTTTCTGCCTCCTTCATTCTTTGAAGTTGTATTGTCCTCAGCTTACTGCTCAACTCTCTCTTCTTCCTCAAATCCTTACAGGAATCATAAGAACTGATTAAGCTCATAAGCTCGCTCAGTGACATTTTGTTTGTTTTCCTCAGACCTCCCAGCTTCCTCTGTATGAATTTGTGCACTACAGCTTTAATTTTGTTCACTTTGAAGTTCTGCTGGAGCTCTTTTAGATCTTTCATTTTATGTCTCAGCTTTTTCTCCTGCATTTTGTAAAATGTTTTCCTAGACTTGGTGATAGTTCTTCTTGTTCTCCTACTTATACCATGCCTCTTCTTTGTACTATTTTTCTTGACCTGTAAAAACACACAACCAGGTTACTACTTGTATGTTGCAATTGGCCATACTTTAAAAGAAAGGAAAAATTCTGCATCCAAAATCCATCTATCTTAATTCTTTTTCTTCCTTGTTTTGTAACACAACTACGCTTTCTAATAAGCTTCCACTGCACATATTTTTGTTTATTGATGCCAAATAATTATATTATCTCCGAGTCATCAAAGAATTATTTTCATAATTTGATAAAACATAAATGGTTATCTTGTCCACATTTCATGCTCATCTAGCGTAAATCATTGACTGACACCTATTATCAACTCCATCTCCCTCTATTATTGTCCTAGTAATAATATACTGCGTAGGTACGCAGATTTCAATAAACTTAAAGCAACCATTTGGAGATACTTGGAGAATGGTTGATCCAGAGTTCGTAAGTGTAATGGCGAGCTTTTGAGCTTCTGCAGATAGTTGAGGGTGGAATGCAGTTGCCTTTGACAGGCTTTAGCACTCAGCTTTCAGTCCAATAGCAATTAGAAAACAGGAAATAGCTACTCAGTTAAGCTAGCTATCTTGTAGGCTATGTAGATACAACAACTGCTCCAATAAGAAACCAAAACAAAAAACAACAACAACAAAAAACAAAACAACAACAACAACAACTATATACAACAAAAATTACACATTATTATGAATAATATTGAATGCATTTGGTAAAGGGTGATCATGTATGGAGATTAAGATCTTTGTCCATCAACCAGTAATCGATGTATTGGACGCAATGACTGGCCAATATTTGATGGCCTCAGTCAATAATTTGAACCTGACTGTAAGCCTTGCTTACAATCTTACATGGCAATATAAAAAGTGAAGCAAAGCAGGCTATCTTGTATAATAGCTAATTGCTTATTATTGGTCTACAGTTGTGTTCAGCTAATAAGTTGCGTTTCGCGGCACAAATTTTGATTGATACTTGAGGACTTACACTTAGTGTTCTAGAAGAAATGATATGTAGGTGAGTTTTGATGTGCCATATTTTCACCAATGTAGCTACCCAATATAAGATAAGGGCAGTGTCTGTGATTTGAATCAAAGCCCTACATGAGAGAACATGCTAATCTTAAGAGAGCATTGCAGTCAAATTAGAGTTTGTCTAATGTCAGCAAACTTTAGGGGTACAACAATGAGAACTGCTATAGGCAACCACAAGTTCTCCTGTTTCTGCAATGGAAAGCCAACTTGCAATAGAGAAATGGCCCAACTCTAATCCAAAATAATAAATGGCATAGCTACTCAGCTTGACTTCAAAGTAAAAAACAAAAAATAAATAAATAAATAAATAAAATAATAATATCACACTTAAAATCTTCACCTTGAATAAACATTTCATGCTGCTTACATGCCTTTAATTCCATCTTACCTTATTCTTTTTGCTCTTCTTGGCATTTTCTTCATCCATTTCAAGTGCTTCAAAGGCTTCCTTTCTCTTTGTGTTCTTGAGTGCCTCATCAGATAAGAACTGCTTGTACAGTTTGAATTCTTCTTCAGACTGACACAATACTTTCATGTCAGATGAGATACACCTATTTTTATACACACAAAATCAAAGCTGTCTACTCAATAATTAAATTCACAGACTTTTTATTATTTAAAAAAAATCAGAATTAACTTATTAATAAAAACATACTGTATTCAATTCTAAACACAAACCAACTTTTCTCAGTTCAGTGTTGGCAAAAATTATCAGATACCTTAACCTATCACTTTCTCTCTCCTCAAATTTGTGAGATTAACAAAATGAAGCAGTACTTTAAGTCATAAATTACACATTACATCCTATATCTCTTCCCAGCAGGCTATATCTAATATCATAGAACAATACATACTTTCTACGAATGAGACGTTTGAGCATGTGCGGCCGGTTAAAGTACATCTTTAAGTGAGGGTCTCTAAGAGGATTATAATGCCAGTACTCAGAGGGACAGGTGAAGTCAAAGTCATATCCAGTAGTTGACTTCATCTATGACAACAAATACATAAAAAGCTATATATAATATATATTTTATAATTAGCTATATAGCTATCTAACTTGAATTTCTATAGCTATATGCAACAGGTTAGCTACATTATGTAAAAACATATCTGTAACACCTTACATCTTCGCTTAATCTTGTGGTATACTTGGAATCTAATTTCGGTAAATGGCAGGACCCTTTTCTTGGGCAGGACCCTTTTCTTGGGCCGTCCATTTAGAGTTAGGTAGTTCCCGTAGTAGCAGCTTCACACTACAGCGTCGCAGTCTGCAATTACGGTACTCTTCGTAAAAGCCACTGAAGGTACGAATCGACAGTAAAACTGCGCCCATTAAGTAGGCAAGTACAACGTCGACCTGACTTCTAGCGACACTTTACCATTGTGAACCTGAGACGAGCACGATGGCCCGAACAACGATGGACCAGGTATGTAAATTACATGACTAGCGTACAGGATAATAAACATATTATTATTGTTGTTGCCATTATTGTTGCTATTATTATATTTAATTATTATTAATGCTTGTGTAAAATTATCTTGATGCACAGTTACTAACGCTTCACATGAAGTTAGCTTAAATTAATTTGTATGTCTGATTACTTAAAGCCAATTGAATGTTTACTATGTATTATTACAAAAATACCAAAGGAATAAATCAGGTAATTATCTACAACCATATGCACCCATATTATATTCAGGTTTCTCTTTGTCTGAATAAACGAAGTATTACAGATGGATAGTATAGTATATAAATTTTCATAATGATGGATGTTTAATTTGATTCATAGCTTTTAGACAACTATTCTGAGTGATAACTTGAACTTGGCTAGTCTAGTGTGGCCGACCCTTTCCCTTTTATTATCCCCGTGAGTGATAAAAGGGTTGGCCACTCGAGTCCAAAATTTGGGTGTTAAACTCTACTATTTATTCTGAGCAACACAGTTAACCTACTGTCATTGTGCATAGAAAACTAAATGTTTAGTAGTATATACATACTGTGAAACTAATGTTTTTGCTTGCAGTACACAATCAGATTAAGAAGTTAAGATGAAGTTACAATCGTAACACTTGATTAATTTTAATTTTAGTTTAATTACACTTATTTTTTTACTCTTCAGAGCAAACTTAATAATAAAACAGTGGCACAATTTTTTTTAACATTAGTGATTAATATGAACTTACCTTTTTGGGTGTAGCTAAATAATTTGTTTAACTCCACCCCATTCCTGAGTATTAGTAACTAATCATTACAGTTCATAGGCAAATAAGGATGAAGGTTCTCAATTTGAAGGATGGAGGGAGGGGGAGCTAGCAGTAAAAGTCAGGTCTTATGTTTTGCAAACTACAAAGGGTAATTTCTTCTATAGAGTACGAGTCATGTTATCCCTGATGCCACAAACAGCAAAATGTTTTTTTTAATATTATTATTATTTTTTATGGAAGGAGAGGTCTCACTGCAGCCATTACAAAGTTAGTATACCATTATAAAAACTTAGGGGGAGAGGGGGTGTGGGGGGGCTCAGTTCCCACTTCAAAGCTTAAAAGAGAGGGCTTTAGTCCCTCCAGCCCCCTCCCCCAGCCTCCTATGCTGTTTATATTACTATTACAATTACAGACTTGGTTTACTGTAATGTCCATTGTTTCTTTGGATTCTATTATTAGCTTCAAGAGTTACTGTTTACAGAGCACATTCAATCAGCTCTTCCTCTGAAAGCAAATATTAGATACTACCAGCAGGCCTAAACAGGCAGAAAAACACTGGTAGAGAGAGAATATAAATAAGAAGTCCACTGTGTGATTATCAGCTTAAATTAACCGGAGCAAAAGTGATATGGCTACAGGTATGATATTTTTTCTTGTCATTTTATTTAAGATTATTAAGATTAATGAACTCTTTTGTAAATGTAGGACCTAATTATCCCCAAAATATATTTGGATGTGGTGTGGATGCCACCAGCCCTTCCCCTTTGAAGAATCGCAAAAGAGGAGCAGCAGTTCGCACACCCTGGTCAAATAACATAATAATTGATAATGCTCTTCCTGTCCGTGTGGAGAAAAAAAGCTATTTGATATCAAGCATTCAGACACTTAGGAGAAACTTTACAGGTTCCTTGGACCTGACAGCCATAGCAACACCTTTAGCACTCTGTATAGAAGGAGAGTATGCCAGGGATGTGGCAGAGGAACTTACATCTATTTGTAAGCAATGTTGCTGTTGTTTTGTTGCTGTTGTTTTGTTGCTGTTGTTTTGTTGCTGTTGTTTTGTTGCTGTTGTTTTGTTGCTGTTGTTTTGTTTGTTGTTTTGTTGCTGTTGTTTTGTTGCTGTTGTTTTGTTGCTGTTGTTTTGCTGCTGTTGTTTTGCTGCTGTTGTTTTGTTGCTATTTTGAAATAAAAGGTGACCATTATTTTTAACTTTCTTTATTTAGCCGTGAAGCACTTCACCAGGAGCATATGGTTCAAACCAATGGGAGTTGATACTGATGACAACTGGCCAGATGACAAGTTTCAAGAAGAGCTTTACAGCTGGCTCATCAAGCAAATTCCCGACTGCAAGGGTATCGAAAGGGATCCGTCTTCTATGTATAGCAAAGTGGGACAGGTGTTAGCTTCAGCAACTAAGAAAAAATTCAATGCATTCATTGAGGCAGCTTATGTATTTATCAAAACAGAAGGAATCACCCATTTTGTGCATCAGATCGATTTGGGTGCTGCCAAGTATATTCTGACATCAATAAGTTCAAAGTCTAGCACTAAGAAAGGCGGAGCTACAATTAGTGTCCCTGCGGGTGGTAGCGCAGGAGGGGGAGCAGAATCTTCGGATACCACGACAACAATACAAAGCTCTGAGCAGAAAATTGGTAAGGTTGGGTTCAATGATGAAGTAGTTGTCATTCCTGGAGACGAGAGTAGTGAAGGAGTAATTGGCTACAGTCTTCTTCCCATCTCTTATCTGATTAAAGATGACAAAATGAAGACTGTAGTTCGAGAAGCTGTTCTCAAGTATATGGATAAAGCAAGTAAGCCACATATTAGTTGTTGATTTTTTTTAAAAGCTGTCGAATTCATGCCATGATTGTAAAATAAATTTAATTTTAAGGTGGTCCATTTCTCATTTCTGGTGGAGCAAAGAATGATCTTTACTTGAGGGTTAATTACAAGGATGAAGTTAGAGCAACAACCAAAAGGGAAGATGCATCTTTGTTTGTCATAGATAAAGCAGTTGCTGAAGGAGAATTCACAATTGCCTTCATCGGTTCCCAGCAAGATATTAAAGAAAACAAAGCACGGGTTCTTCAATACTTGCAGACAAATTCTAGGAAAACTGGTTACGATGAAGGCCCTCTAAAAGTGGGAAGATACAGAGGTACTTCTTACGGAGCTAAATTTATCCTTCGACAATTTCCTCTCAATTCAACAAAGAGCAAGAAAGTTTATCTAAATTCTTGGGAGGCAGATTTATGCTACCTTCGGGTGGCTCCTCGTCGCTTGCAAAGAAAATCTTACGTTGGATTGAAAGTAGACACTAAACAGAAAACTGATTCTTACGGTGTGTGCAAGCATAGTAAGAGTGAAGATGGAGTCGGGGATGTGTATTTGCAGTTCCAGCTCCATCGTCCAGAAGGTGAGGAAGTTTCACGTACAACAGTATTCACTGGTTCATCTGGTGGAAGTGGAGATGATTCTTACATGGAGGGAGAAGATAATTTTGAAGATTTTTCTGACGAATATGATCAAGCCGCCTTTGATAGTGATGAAGATGGCTTTGATTTAGATTAGTAATTGTGGTCATACTAAAGTACAAGAGATAGCCAGCCAAAAGGTTGAAACTGACAAAGAAAGCAGTTTAATTTCACACTATTTAAATGTCATTATACAGCCTCACACTATAAATTATAGAGAAAGTGAAAATAAATTGATCATAAAAATTGATTTACTTTATAAACATACTCGATCCATTTTAAGCCCAGCTCTCATGAGTTCATTATACTATTTATGAAAGTTAAAAAGGAGTCAGTGAGATGTATGCAGGCTTTACATATAGGTGTTTCTCTTGTCAACTTTAGGGTGTTCTGAAATTAGATGAATCATCAATGTGATGCTTTTTTTGAACAAAATTGAAAATGTCATTAAGTGCCCCTCTCTTGTACAGAGTACTTGCTGCTGTTGGACTATTAGTGATCCACTTAACTTTGTCTGAAAATTAGCTGTGACCCCAGTGCAGCAATAATGTCCATGTTGTTTTTCACAGCAACCACAATATGAAAAGTGAAGGAAATAGAGCATTATGAAACTGGTAATTTCTAAACGTGTGAAATTTTAATGACGTGAGAGACTAGGCCTAAAAAGGCATGTTTTGATTTTCATTATCTAAAGCTATAATTCATAATGCATTTTACAAAATTTCCACAAATATAATTATAATGTTGAAGTTGACAAAATTATTTCTGTCATTTCAATTAACTGGTTAATAGATTAATAAAGTATCCTCAGGACTAATCCACAGTCCTGACTCCCATGCTACCTCATGCATATTCATCATCAGCCAATGTTGATTCTGTAACAGATATGTACACACGCCAAGTTGAAAGTAGTTTTATGAATACAAATAGAAAATATAAAGAATATCCCAAAAAATGAAAAGTCACAGTCAAGGTGATTTAGTACTCATTGTAGAGCAAAGCACCATCAACTTCAAAGCTTTGTTGCGATTTGTAGTAGCTATAGTTATTTCCTCCTTCCCCAGTTATCTTCCTTATCTTTGATATGATTGTCAACTATTTTTAGTATTAGCAAGTCCTCTGCAGCGCTTTCTTCACTTGAAGTAACTAGATTTCATCATCGGGGAAACCCCCCAATTCTATTTATCTATTCGGTTTTAGAAAAATATAACGTTCCTACATTACAAATGATGCAAGAAGCAGCAAATAAAATAGCTGATTATGTATTTTCCATAACAAAAACTAATGAGTGAGTCCCAAAGCAAATTTAATTTTCTAAATTTTAAAACTAAAGACATTCTAGTGCAGTAGTACTATAATAATGCTTAGAGCATTTGTAATCATTTATTTATAACTGATTAATACCAACACTATTATAATTAAGCTAAAAAAATTGCTTCCCTAAGGTGACCTTTTGTAAAGTATTGCACTCGGCATATGACAGCACAAATATGGTCAAGGGAAACCGAGTGAGATTGAATGTTTTCATAACTGTTGATTAAATGTCTCTGAAACTTTCAGTACGAGTGTTTATCAAAACAACACGCCATGTTTCAACTTGCACATATCGTTGACAATGTTTTTATAGGGAGGTCTTGCAGATGGTGAAGAAAGTGGGACAACATAAACACTGTTTGACTTCACAACAAAGTCATGCTGATTACTGTGTACAATTTCAAGGTTATTTTCTTTGGTTGTAATCAAGAATTGGTTATGTCAGGCAAAAAATAAAAAAAATAAAAAAACATAAGCTCAGATTGAACATTGCTTTGCAAGTGAAAAAAGTACTAGAATGGTTTGCTTCACAAGTAACAAAAAATGATGCTTATTGTAATAGATGATGAAGTGACAATGGTGCCTGGGTCTAATGATGTAATGACTAGATTGGTACACTACAAAAATAATTAAAAAAAATGAATAAATCATTCCACTAATACTTGTGAATAGTGTGCATATAATCAAATCTCGTTTCATGCTGCTTCCTTGAATCCTACTATTATCTCTTGGTTATTTCTCTCAATCCAATGCTCTGCCATTCTACAAGGATCTTCCTCACAGATTGTCTTTTCAAAAACTGTAACAAACTTCATCTTATCCTTTCTGCAAAGGCCGGAGTCCAGATTGTGCTGGTTGTTGATTACTGCTTCCACTTTAAACCCTGGGAATCGACTGGGATCATAGTTACAACGATAATGCCAAGAACATGGCCCTGACTCCACATTCCTTGGTCTCACCCATTCTTTCAGCAGAGCTTCACAGTCCGCAGCACCTAAGTAAGCTTTTCCAGCCTCTGTGAGAGAATTTTCACTTTCAAGAAGTCCTGAATAGAACATGTCTACCAGGGTGAAGACGTTGTATGAGGTGTCCAGTCTTCGAGGCCTTCTACGACCTTTTCTGAAATGATTAGTGATGCTTTGGTGAAGACTGTTGCAGGATGTGAATTTCCTTGATGACCTTGCTTCTGGATCACACCTTATCGACTCTGTGGGGGTAGCGTTAGAGTTCTTATCTGTGTGTGATGTGGTGATACTCTCAGGGACAGACGTGGGTATTTCATCGTATTGAGTCGAAGTAACTATAGTTCCTCTTCTTGGTAGTTTCTCTTGGTTCTTCATGGGGTCTCCTATACTCCTATTTCCTTTTCCTTTTTTTCTGACATCTCTGTAGGGCCTACATGAAATCAGGCAGATGGCTAGAGAGACCACTACAAAGTGTAGCAGAAGTTTGCTCTTCATCTTGGATCAAATAGATTGACAGATAGAACTGAATTGACAGTGGTAGGATTATTCTCATTTTTAAATAGTTGTCAGCGCTCTAAAAATAGTACTAATTAATATCGACATTGTGGAAGAATCATCGCAAGGTGTTTTTTCCAGTTTAGTTTCCTTTCACTCTTGCTCCTCACTACGGAATGACATTCAAACAGCGTGGACTCCCACCCGTATACAATCAATTCTTAAGGAAAATATTACCGCGCAGTCGTATAACGGGGAATTTCGAGAATGCTACGTCAAGATGACCTGAATTGGAACTGAATTAACTTCCTTCTGAAGCAAGATCGATTTGTTTTGTTATTACGGATTTAAAAACAAACCAAAAAGTGAGTTGTCATAGGGAACAGTAATGAATGCAATCTTGAAAATAAATGAAGTGATAGTAATAAATACTGTTGGAAACCGAATTTAAAACAGTGGGGAAAAAATATATTTTAGTACTTCTTCATCCCAGAAAGCTCGCAAGTATTGTTGATGCTGCTGTCATGTGCTGTGTCAGTTGTCTGCTGTGGTTGCTTTAATTAACCCTCAGTGCTCATGCGCTAGAGGTTCCTGCATGTTTGTCTGTCTGTTGTCTGTCTGTCTGTCTGTCTGTCTGTCTGTCTGTCTGTCTGTCTGTGTCTGTCTGTCTGTCTGTCTGTCTGTCTGTCTGTCTGTCTGTCACGCTTTGATTTTGGAGAGATTACTGACAATCAAACGTTGATTTAGGCTTGAACTTGCTGAGATTGCTTTCAGTGTTCTACTTTTTGAAGGGGGGCTGAGTTTTGAGAAAACGCGAAACAATCAGCTCCGCGTAGGTACTCTCTCTTTGTGGGTAGCGCCCCCTTTCGTCACGTCGTGATCACAAGTTTATAATTAACCCGTAGCGCGCATGCGTAAGAGTAAGGGGTCGGGCGCCGCGAGACTAGCGTGAGAGGGTTAAGTAGTCGTCCTGTCTGTCCGGCTGTCCGTCTGTCTGTCAGTCACGCTCTGATTTTGGAGATTACTGACAACTAACTGCTGATTGAGTTTACTCAGAACGACGATTTGAAACTTTTTATTGTCCTTCTTTTCCTTCAAATTTTAGTGCTAATGTTTGAGAAAAAGCAAGCTGTCAGCTCTGGTGTTGGTACTAGCAAATAATTTCTTTCTGCCAGTGATAATTTTGCTTTATATTGCACTGATGACCGAACTTTAATAGTTTTTATTCTTATAGAAAATATCTATGGCAGAGGTACCAAACTTCATAGAGTACAACATCTGATTATGTAACTGATTTATATAATAATAATGACTAGTGACATGGCTAAATACCGAATATTAGTAAATAAAAAAGTGAAGATATTGAGTATACAGATATCCAATGAACTCAGTAATATGGTCCAAAATAAATGATGAACTGTCTATGAGTATATTCAAATAATGAATGTATAATCCAGTTGGCAATAAGTTGATCTTACCTTTGGATGTCAGAAAGGAACACTATTTACAATCACTATCAACAAAAGTTGGCTACAAAAGTAATCTCTGCTATATTACTTGTCTTCAAACTCCCCTAAACTCTTAACTAGTGAGGAAGAGGCCCCAAGGAGACTGGATAATCCAACGTGCGCCCGGAGACAGTGCCAATTATGTTTTAACTTGCTCAATCAGGTGCTTCTCCTAAATATTGCGAGGTCTTATTTTATTTGAAACCAATTGCGCCTTCTTAAAGGATAAATAACAGATGTTAGACTGTGCATGCTAAAGAACACATTAATATTCTCATTGTCAGTACTGTAAACTTTCAACGTTAGACTCCAATTCCACAGATAACTTATCATCATAAAGGAACTCCGACAGATCACGATTTAGCTAAGTCATTGTAATTTGCCACTTTTTTTAATTTTTTTATTTTGGCTTAGTATTTGAGAAAACAAGAGAAAAGGAGACATTATGGTGAATGTTGCTACATGGCCATGACCACTCTTCATTTACTTGCCATTTAGAGTCACACGTGCTCACTTGGGCATACAAATTTACCATGCCCATTCAGATTTGATATGAGCGTTCTGTGCTTAACTTTTTTTTTGTCTGGTGTTGGGAATTCTCTGCAGCTGGCACTCATGTAAATACTAAACCAACAGACTCTTGTGTCAAATGAACAATTGTCAAGTGAGCAATCCAGCAAGATCCTATTAGAGGTGAATAATTGAAAATAGTATATGTTCAATATTATATATATAGTACTTATTACATAGTCAGAGTGTGATATGACAAAATACTTCATGAGCAGACTAATTTACTTTCATGAGACAGAGGCAAGTGAAAATAAAGGCTGAGCGTGAAATATCTAGCCATATCACTCTGACAGATTGTAATAAGTGGTTTATTCTATGCTAGATATCTTCACTGTTGTAGTTTGTATATGGTTGCTAACTCTAGGTGTAAAGTAGGCTGTAAAACTCTCTAGGGCTCCCCACACTCCCAGATGAAAATATAGCAGCTGCTCTAACCTATCTCATGGGCCATATACCTAAAAATAACATTGTGAAGATATCTAGCATGGAATATATATTATATTTATTCCACTCTACATATCTCACATGTTATTTTTAGGTATGTGAGTGAAATAACTCATGATATTTCATGGTGTTATTTCATTGATAGCTCATTACCCTAGTACTTATAGCAACTGGCCTAGCTTGCCAGTTTTCCTGTTTTTTTTTTACAGCTACCTTTCTCTGGTGTACCCTACCCAACCTGGTTAGAACAGCTGCTAAAATATCAGCTGGGGGTGTGGGGAACCCCTACAGCCAACTTACACCCAACTTACACCATGAGTTACCAGTCCTAAAGCAGTGAAGATAACTAGGGCAGAATAAACTACTTATTACACTTCAGAGTGGTATGGGTTAGATATTTCACTCTCAGGCTTTATTTACACTCTAATCTGGCATGTGAAAATTTATCCTGTTCATGAAATATTTCACCATATCACACTCTGACTCATGGAATAAGTATATATTGATGATGTGTCATTTATACCCATGTGTGGTTCCTTTTTACTCTAAGAAACACAGCTTTTATTACTTTCTCCCAGTTTCTTGTGATACTACAGCAGTAAACAAGTGTTATTTTAGAGTTAGGCTCAAAACTATGCAATAACACTTAAAGATACTCGTTTTTTTTTCTTCTTCCAGTCACAAACACCTGTGGGAATGGTTACTATAGTATTGACAACTCCTTACCAGACAAAAAAGATGATAATTTTTATTCATTGAAGAAATTACTTTTGTATTGTTAGCTAAAATTAATAGTCAAGCACTGTATACATATTGTACTTATAGATTCAGTATAAAACAAAGCCTGTTTTGAAGAGCTACTGGTACTTCACTTAAACACAGCCAAAGTTGTTCCGCAGAAACTATCATTACTCCTGAAAATTGAGGTAAGGGATAGCTTGATTACTATGGCTTTGAAAACCTTTTACCAGATGTAAATTCAAAACTTGTCTGTTATTAGCCGAATGTTTGTTGGTTTGGTTGTCAAGAGACAATTCAGATAGAAATACTAAAGCTACCAATACTTGGAAAAACTGAGGTGAGTACAAATTCTATATTTGTGAGCTAAAATCACAAACAACTCTCGCCATTCTATTTATGTGCAGCTGAGTGCTTGTCAACACAAGATACTGTACTGGTAATTCCGACAATCAGTAGAATGGCTTTAAAAATAGATGCTACAGAATCTACCACTACTTCGGAAATTGAGGTAAGAAAGCAATTCTATATTTTGTTTTCTAAAATTAAAGGTTAACTACTATAATACTTCATTGTAAACTAAATGGTGTGTAGTTCACACCAAATTAAGTGTGAATCATGTGCAACAATCACACCAAAACATGGTGTGATGTGCATACCTCATCATTTTGGTGTGAAGTACACGCCAAATTGAGTGTGAGTTCAGACCCTAAACAGTGTGAACTCACACTTTCATTAATGATAAATTATTTCGATTTTAACCTCAGGGTTAATTCTAATATTATATGTATAATTATATCAACATTATAAAAAAATTGGTGAATGTTCCAATGTCTGATAATAGCATTGGTTTGTCCCTGCACATGAATATTATTAATTTTTGGTAAAGGGTGCATGTTGATCATTGCTCATTCCCTTGAGTGTGAATTCATGCTAAGTGTGCATTCACACTAGGTGGAAAGTGTGAGGGACATGCAATGCATTGATGGTGGGCATTCACACCACCAGTTCGGTGTGAATTTGGTGGGTTTTCACGCTATTTTTACAGTGCATAGTTAGGCAGGCTCACTCGATATTTGTGCAAAAGCACACCATATGTGTATGGATGGTACATATGCCCCTTAAACTCACTCACAGTGGCTCCTATTTCTCCTAACAATACAGCTCTTTTAGTTTACTTCCAGTTTCTTCTGATACTAAGTTTTAGAGTTAGGCTCAAAACTGTGTGAAAATTCCTTAGGATCATTTGTTTTTTTTCTTTCCAATTCACAGAAAGCTGTGGCTAGTGGTTGTTATGGCTTGAAACCCTTTACCAGTCATAATTTCAAAAACTCGGGCTTGTTTTAGCATGTGAGCACTTGTTAAGATAGAGTGATTGGAAATTCAAATAGATACTGAATACTACAGACTGAAGCTACTACTACTCGGAAATACTGAGGTGAGTCAAGAACCTCTGGCCTTTTTTTTGTAGCAAATCAAGTGCTTGGTGTCAAGAGTTACTGGTAAATCAAATGGTCAGAATGGCTTAGTATTGGGTACTACAGAAGCTACTACTTCGTCCCAAACTTCACTATACAGAATCTTCTGGTTAATAGATCTTTACCCGTATCATCCAAGGAAATTAAAATGTTTACTGCTTTGAATTCTAATTAAACCTTAAAAACTTTCGGGAGTTCTATTTTCTATTCGTATTAGTAGTTAGTTATTGCGCTATTTGTCACTGTTATAATATGTCCTATGCGACAGTGTTGTTTTAACTCTATTGTCCAATAGTCTAATCACAAAGGGAAGTCTTGTGCTGGTATTTCCAGTGAACAAGTGTGAGTGAAGTGCTGTGCATTACAGCTACTGCTTAGCTAAACAATAGCACAAAGTAAACGTTTTAGTTAACAAAAAAAAAAATTAGCTGCCTTTACATAGTTTTTCCGGCTACTTAGCTACAGCAGTAAACATTTCTTAATTAAGGGTCAGGTTCAAACCTGTGTGGTAAATCCTTAGAAATGTATTTTGTTTTGTTCTTCTAAGTCAAACAGTAGTGGCGAGTGGCTACTATGGCATTGAAACCCCTTTACATAATTACAAACTCGACCGCTTTTAGTAACTGGAATGTTAGAAGCTATAATTAATCATTAATCATACTGCAGTTCTATGTAATCTAATTAGGGAGGCTGGTTCGCCATTATTGTGCACATCACTAGTATTATTACATATATGTATAATATGGATGGTATGTATGCCTTAAATACACGTGTGGGCTCTATTGTCTCCCAAATACTGCTTTTTGGACTTTTGGCCCGAGGGGTTCGACAGGCGGTAGTTCCCGAGATTTCGTTGTCTATCTGTTTTAGAACGTAGCAACTATAGCCTTAGTTACCAAATAATTTTTCCCCTCCTTTGTTCTATGTTGACACTCTACGACAAAGACGGTAGAGACATTACAGAGAGGTGTCCAGTAATTGCAGCAATTCTAAGGAGCCATGGTGCATAGAATATTTTCATGTGTTGTGCGCTTGACTCCAAGTGATATAAACATCCACAAGAATAGTACTAAAACTTTTAAAATAACATATGCAACATAATATATAACTGCTTTTTTATTGTTCATTATGTTATTGGTTTCTTTCTCACTTTCTCATTTTGGTGATGATTGTATTAGTTAGAAAAATATTGTTAGTGTGCAAGGCATGCAATGAATCCATCAGGAAAACCATGCAAACAACATTCTTGCACCATAGATAAAATAAAATTTTTTTAATTAATGCTTGCACGACTCCTAAACCCCCCAAAAACAAACTAATAAAATGCTAGAAGGGAGGATACTATTAGCCAGAAGGGAGGATACTATCCTAGTATCCTCCCTTCTGGCATTTAGTATCCTCCCTTCTGGCATTTAGTATCCCTGTGCACTCACTTGAACAACACTATGCTGGATAGAATGCTTACTTCACAATACAAAAAAGGTGTTAGCTATGTTCTAAATATATATAGCGTGTCCTTCACACTTTCTGCCTAGTGTGAATGCATACGTAGCGTGAAATTCACACTCAAGGGAATAACATAGACCCTTTACCAAACATTAATTATATTCATGTGCAGGCAAAAACCAATGCTATTATTATTGTAATCTACCTTATAAATGTGTTGTACACTTGTGTGGGTAAGAGAGTTGACAGCAATTATGTAGAATCATGCTCTAGAAATGCTGCTTTCCACCAAAATATTATAAAGTTGATATATAGACATATTTTGGTCATTGTGGCATGTAAAAACCCAATATTTATATTTATAAGTGTTTATACCTATGCATCATCTCCAACCTACCCACCCCTCATATACCCCCTCTCATCATCTTATATGTAGCTAATGTGTATTTTACTGTATTTCATGAAATAGTTATATAAAATAAAAATCTTGATAATAAGCAGAAAACTGAATTAAATTATTGCAGCAAATAGTTGTTAATGACTTTGTATTATATCAATGTATACATTGAAGATGATGTAGTATTTGTGATTTGAATATAGCTTCCAGACTTTGATAAAATCCCAGAACTTTAGTTCCTTTTTCCAATTAAGAACCTGTAATCTCTTTAGTAAACATACTGCACTGAGTCTGGGCTTTAGATCTTACAGTTAATGTTTATAAACTTTAGTAAGGAATGGTTTCAGTATAGAGCATTAATAAAATTAAAAAATGACATGGCTGATACATTCCAGTAAGACCTGCTACTTCATATAATAGTGACCTAAAAATTAGCAAATAATTCCCTCAATTTTTAGCATAAAACACCTCTTGCATTAACTGTATTACAGCATTTCAGTTTAAGATAAAGTACAAATGTATTCAATGAGATCACAATTACAATAGGGATAAAATCATGATTGGCAACCGTGATTTACTTGTTTTTTCTCAGTTTTTGTTTCAACAGAAAATGATGAAATTTTCATTTATTATAAGATAAGGAATAAAGCTACGCAACTTATAGTTACTTGCATTGTATTAATCAGTGCTTATTCATGAATAATATTAATGTTGAATAAAATTATTTTTTCCCTTTCCACATATTCACTTATTGTTTATGCCTACTGGTTGGTGTAGTATATAAATATTTATGGGGCAATCATTGTAATGACTGAGTCAGCAGCACTCCAAATGAAGAGCACTAACTTGGTAATATTTTCACTTGCTGTGCACAAGAAGGGAAGAGCTTTGTTTTACAGAATAAGGTCACACACACACACACACACTCCAGCTCCATTGATGAGCTCAAACAAGGTTATTATCATAATTAGAATGAAATGAAAGTGGCCGCAAATGATTTCCTGATTTTTAAGGCACAGTGATGATTTTTAAAGTTTTTTTAAATTGTACACACCTCAAGTAAAATCGAATACTCATGACATTAGGACATTTCTTCAAGTCATAGTTTAATGCATATGCACCTATAAAGCATCTGATGTCAAAATCATGTGTCTATATATCATTTTAATTATTTGATGGAAAGCAGCTTTTCTATCATTTAAATTGATCATTGTTGTTAAATTTATTGATGAAGTTTATTTTACATTAATGAATATTCACCATAAATTATTATCATAGCTTTTACGTATTATTAAGAAAAGTCAGATAGTAGTCTAGCTTGAATCTACACTTTAGAAAATACCTAATAGACACGATCACTCAGCCTTAACAAACTCAGGAAGTTATGTGCTTCCTCATTTATCCTGACTGTCCAAAGTTTACAATGACAAAACATTATGAGAACTCCGAGTTGAAGGCAAGCACCTAAATGGTTGTTTGGATGAATTGTTTACTCTAATGTTTTGAAAAAGTAAAATTTAGCTAACCCATTCAATAACAAAATATGTTAACAGGTATCTGCAATTTACACAATGTTTTTCTCCTAGATATGATGTAATGATCAAGTATTATTTATGATATGATTACTACACTTGTAGTATTTTGTTAATTAATTGGCGAGCGAGCGTAGCGAGCGAGACAGGGTGGATAATGCAAAATTGGGTATATAGTCCAGCGGCCTAGAGATAAAATTGTGCACTTTGTGGTAAAAGCATGAAACTTGGTATGCAGCTAAATAGAGTCAATACTAACATATTTAGATGTAGTGCCACCCTTAATTTTTTGTTGAGGGGGCGTGGCAGCTATTTCCTTGAAATGCCGCAGGTATTTTTATATTTTGGGAACTACTAATCATAAGGAATAACTATATAGGTTTTTTGCAAGAATTCCAAAATAATCACACACAATCACTGGTAATTCAGATAGTCAAAATAGCTTAAATTTGTAACTACTGAAGTTACCAATACTCAGGAAATTGAGGCAAGTAGTAATTCCATATTTGTTGGCTAATATTACAAAAATAATACTGGCCTATTTATTTTGTAGCTGAGAGCTTGTTCAAGAATTACTGGTAATTGAGGTAGTCAGAATTGCTCAAGTCTGATACTACAGAAGTTACCATTACTCAGGTAAGAGTATTTGTATGTGCTACTGCTATTATACTGTTCTGCATGAATTAAGCTAAAATATACATTCTGTAGTAACAATTGTGTAGTTTTAACTAGGCAGGCTCGCTCGCCATTTGTGCTCAAGCACACCAATAGTTGGCGATCGAGCGAAGCGAGCGAGACAGTATTAGGGGTGGATAATGCAAAATCGGGTATATGTTATATGTATGTATGTGGGATGGTACGTATGCCCTTTAAAATGTTTTATGGGGGATACGGAGTGCCGGTTGTTGGTTGTCAAGAGCCGTTGGTAGTCGGAATGCTGTAGTATTAATGCTAAGGAAGCTACTACTTCTCGAGGGAAGCTGAGGTAAGTACGTAATTCCATATTTGTTAGCTAAATATGCAAAAATAACTCTGGCCTTTCTTTTTTGTAGCTAAGAGCTTGTCAACAGTGACTGGTAAATTCAAATAGTCAGATTGGCTCAAATTTGGTACTACAAAAGTTACCACTGCTCAAGAAAATGAGGTAAGAAAGTAATTGTGCATTTGTGTGCTAAAATTGATTGTCTTTTGTTTTTGTAGGGGAGAGCTTGTGTTGTCAAGAATTCACGGTATTTCAGATGGTCAAAGTAACTTCAATTTGATACTACAGAATGATAAGTGTTCATTCAATATTTGTTGTTTTGTAAGATGGTTACGTAGCTCTGTAAAACGCGCGCGCGGGGAAAGTTTTTTCCTAAAAAAGCGGCTAATTATTTAGGCTTGACTCCAGTTTATTCTGAAAAATAAGCATAAAAAACCTAATTTATAATTAAGATCCAAAGGTATGAGAAATACTGCTAAAACGCTTTGATTTTCAAGAAACAAAAAGTGATTCGACAGGTAATATGGAATTGAAAGACCCTTTCCAGACTTAATTTCAAAACTCGACCGTTTTATGGGGATACGGAGAGTGAAGGTTGTGCGTGTGTCAAGAGCGTGTAGTCGAAGCCCGTAAGTATTAATGTAGGAAGCTACTATTATAGAGGAAGCTGAGGATAAGTAAGAATCATATTTGTTAGCGAAAATATGCAAAATTACTCTGGCCTTTATTGTTGTAGCAAGAGTAGTCAACAGTGACGGTAAATTCAAATAGGTCAGATTTGGCTCAAATTTGGTTTACTACAAAGTTACCACTGGCTCCAAGAAAAGAGGTAAGAAAGTAATTTTGTATTTGTGTGCTAAAATTGATTGTCTTTATTTTTATAGCTGAGAGCTTGTTGTCAAGAATTCGAGGTAATTCAGATAGTCAAAGTAAGTTAAATTTGATACTACAGAGGTTATCAATACTCAGGAAATTGAGCTAAGTAGTAATTCCATATTTGTTGGCTAAATTACAAATAATAACACTGGTTTATTTTTTTTATCGTTGCTGAGAGCTTGTTCAAGAGTTACTGGTAATTGAGATTATCAGAATGGCAGATGTTTGATACTACAAAAGTTACCATTAATCAGGTAAGAGAGTGATTTTGTATTTGTTTGCTGAAATATAAGGTCATAACTGCTATTTAATGTTTGCATGAACTAAGCTAAAACATAGTAATAATACTTAATTTTATGTTACCTAACTATCAGGCTCGCTCGCCATTTGTGCTCAAGCACACCACTAGTATATATATATATATATATGTATATGTATGGATGGTATGTATGCCTCTCAAACGCGAACGTGGGTGGCTTTTTTTCTCCTAAAAACACAACTTTTCAGGCTTTACCCCAGTTTCTTGAGATACTACGACATTAACTAAGTCTTACTTTAAACTTTGGCTCAAAATTGAGATAATTCCTGCGAAAACGCTTGTTTTTCAAGTCACAAACAGTAACCGGTTACTAAGACATTGAAGACCCTTTACCAGACTTAATTTTCAAAACTTTGCTGTTTTGGGAGGCTACGAAGTGCCAATTGTTGGTTGTCAAGACCCACCAGTAGTTAGAATGCCTTAATATTAATGCTAAGGAAGCTACCACTGCTCAGGGGAAGTTGAGGTAAATATGTAATTCATATTTTGTTAGCTAAAATTACAAAAATAACTCAGGCTGTTCTTTTTTGTATCTGAGAACTTGTTGTCAAGAGTGACCGGTAAATTCAGATTGTCAGAATGGCTTCAATTTGATACTACTGAAGTTACCACTACTCAAGAATATGAGGTAAGAAGGTAATTTTGTATTTGATTGCCAAAATTAAGGTCTTTTGTTTTTGTAGCTTTGAACTTGTTGTCAAGAATTACCAGTAATTCAGATAGTCAGAATGGCTTCAATTTGATACTACAGAAAGTACCAATACTCAGAAAATTTAGGTAAGTAGTAACTCTATATTTGTTGTCTGAATAACACTGTCCTATCTTTTTTGTAGCTGAGAGCTTTTCAAGAGTTACCGTCAATTGAGGTAGTAAGAATAGCTTAAATTTGATAATACAGAGGTTAGCATTACTTATATAAGAGAGTAGTTTTGTATTTCTATGCTATTAATGTTCAACTGCTATTATACTACTGTTTTTAATTGAACTAAGCTTAACATAATTATGTAGTGGTAGTACTGCAGTTTTATGTACCTAACTTGAGGCTCTAACACATCACTAGTATATATGTGTGTATGGATGGTACATATGCCCCTTAAACGCGTGCACGGGCTCTCATTTTTCTCCTAAAAAGACAGCTTTTTAGGCTTGACTCCAGTTTGTTCTGAAACAACAGCATTAAGCAAGCCTTAGTTTAAACTTAAGCTTCAAATTGTGAGAGAATTCCTGTTGAAAACACTTGTTTTTCAAGACACAAACAGTTGCTGCGACCGGTTACTATGGGATCGACGACCCTTTTCCAGACTTAATTTCAAAACGTTTCCGTTTTAGGGGGTGGGCTGCGAAGTGCCGATTGTTGGTTGTCAAGAGCTATTTGGTAGTCAGAATGCCCTAATATTAATGCTAAGGAAGCTACTACTATTTGAGGGGAGCTGAGGTAAGTAGGTGATTCCATATTTGTTAGCTAAAATTACAAAAATAACTCTAGCCTTTTTTTTTGTAGCTAAGAGCTTGTTGTCAACAGTGACTGGTAAATTCAAGTAGTCAGAAGGCTTAGATTTGATACTACGGAAGTTACCACTGCTCAAGAAAATGAGGTAAGAAAATAATTTTGTATTTGTGTGCTAAAATTGATGGTCTTTTGTTTTTTGTAGCTGAAAGCTTGTCAAGAATTTAAGGTAATTCAGATAGTCAAAATAACTTGATTTTGATACTACAGAAGTTACCAAGGAAATTGAGTTAAGTAGTAATTCCATATTTGTTGGCTAAAATTACAAATAATAACACTGGCCAATTTTTTTAATTGTAGCTGAGAGCTTGTTCAAGAGTTACTGGTAATTGAGATTATCAGAATGACAGATGTTTGAAACTACATAAGTTACCATTAATTAGGTAAGAGAGTGATTTTGTATTTGTTATAGTGTTTGCATGAACTGAGCTAAAACATAGTTGACCAGGTCTACCCTGGTATGAACTGACAAACCTTTATCATCGCATACACACAATCGCGCATGTACATTATAACCGCCGGCAAACTGTGTTGTCTGGCGACGCATTGTAACCGTTGTTAGTGCTTTTAAAAATACTTTTAACCAGATTACTTTTACTGAGTATTATTGTGTTTGGTAATAATAACACAAGGAGCACTCTGGTCCTTCGAGAAACTATAGCTACAAATAGCTAAAACCATTCCCACTATTGCACTAGCCGATTGTGGAGAGGGAGCTTGTGAAAGCCATCCTTGCCCCCTTCATTGGTTCTTCGAGCCGGATACGCAAACAAAGTAACGGGTGACTACTAGCTAGGATTGAATCAACGAATCATTGAACAAACCTAACGGTCCGTCTTAGCGACCAAACGAACAGTTAAAACAAGGTTTTATGGCAAAACTCTGATCAAGTTACAACCTAACCATTAACTGAGTCTCAACAGTCGTCTTCAAGGAATAGACAAAATGTCTTTACCAGAAGTAGACGAAATCATGATGTTAGACCATGTCACAACTATCAAGAGAAAGCGTACTGCTAACCAAAGAAATATTACGAAGCACAAACGACGCTTGGATGATTATCGCAAAACGAACCTTGATAAAATTAATGCTGAAGACATTAAGCATCAACTAGAGGAAATCGAACATATCGAAAACGTATATCAAGTACTCAGCCAAAGATACATTGAAGTATTTCCCGATGAATCCACCCCACCAGATGCGATTCAAAAGTAAGAAAAGATCGTGGACGATATCCTCAGGCAAATAGAACTAATCAGGAAAGCATATATTGACTTGCTCGATCGAAAGATGCTGTATAAACTCTCTTTTGAAATACACACAAAAGCTTCCAACCTCATTGCAGTACCAGCACCCAAATCAAATTACTGGAAACAAAAGTGCAGCCAATTGGAGGAGAATTTTGACAAACTTAATGAAGTGCTGCGAGGACATACTGAGGATGGAGAATTAACTGAACAGACGAAAAAGGCACAGGATCTAATACATGAATTAAACCAAATCCTTGTTGAGGCAGAAACAGAATGTACTTCTTCAGCCTCCTCGATACCTATCGGAGAATCAATTGTTGTTACTACTACACACACTGAACCAGTTTATACTGCCTCTAAGCTTACCTGTAAGCTCCCCAAGTTCAACGGTGATCCGATAAACTTTTTAGCATTCAAGAAATTGTTCACAGAATCAATAGAAAAACGTGCTCGAGGTCTAACTGAAGCTGAAAAGTGTAACTATCTACTAGAAGCAATGGAATTGAAATCTTGCAAAGAACTCGTAAGCGGTTTCTTGATAAAAGACAATGGATACAAGAATGCGTTGGATGAACTTTCTAAACAATACGGATCACCTGAAGTATTGTATCCTCACTACGTAGAACAACTACGAAAGCCCAGAATAACAATGAAACATCGCACAAGTCTACGCCAGACCCGGCATCACATCGAACAGCATGTGGATAATATCGAAATGCTAAAGGGAAAGTCTTTCGAAACTTTCATGGCTGCTCTAGCAATCAACGATTTCGATGATGATTTGACTACAACTTGGAATGACTACAAAGCAAGAAATTTGATTACTGGATTACCCACCGTAACTCATGTTCTAAAGTTTCTTGATGAACAGGAACAACTACGTCCACTCAGAGAACTGGATCAGCCTGAGCCCCCTACGAGTGTACACAATACTACAGTTACAAGCCATCCAGATCGTAAACCGTCAACAACATCGAAACAACGACATCAGGCAAAATATAAGCCTTCTGCCCAGAACCATGAAAGTCCAAGCTAACAGCACAGTCTGCCCTGAGTGCGGAGAGAATCATTATATCAACAAATGTTCGACTTTCTTACGAAAAGGAACTACAGATAGATGGAAGAGAGCCAAAGATCTCAAGCTCTGTCAGAACTGTCTAATGAGCAATCATACCACAGATGAATGTCGATCACGCTTCACTTGTAAAGTTTGCAAGAAACGTCATCACAGCGTACTTCATGGAGGACAAGACATACCAATTGAAGAACAACGAGAAAGTATTACTCTTCGAGCCGTAGCCCTGGCACAAGGAAAGAAATTAGAAGAGAATAAGACAGCGGAATCTCGTGCAGGAACTCTGCCTACAGCCATCGTTGAATTACGAAATGGAAGACAACAGAAACGTGTGCAAGTTGGTTTTGATTCTGGCGCTGTGACTTCGCTAATATCATTGAAGTTAGCCAAGCAAATGAAGTACTCAAAGTTAGGAAGTTCGTTCGAGATCTCAGGGATGCATTCGTCAATTCCAAACTTTAGAAGTGTCAACGCACGACTCTACTCTTTGTATTCAGATGATTACAGAGACTTAGGTCTACATATCGTCAAGGATATTCCATATGCCCGACCCCCTGTCAACAAGTACGAGTGCTGGACTCCGCTCTTATCAAACCTTTAGCTCCTATTGCAGACCCAGAACTAGGAGGACGTGTTGACATTCTTATCGGTGCTGCAGACATGATAGCGTGCTCCACTGGATCTTCTCATATAGACCCAGAAAATCTCATAGAAGCAAGACCAACAATATTCGGATGGGTCATTACTACTGAAGTTGAGCCTAGCCAGAAAGCACTCACTCGACGTTCCACCGTACAACAGGAACCGGAGGACTTAAGAAGTTCTACAACGACTGTTTCAAATTGACAGAATTTCTAACGAGCGAACCATGACCGACGATGATCAACTGGCAGTAGATCATTTCATGGAAACATACGAACGTCATGAAGACGGTCGCTACAAGGTCAAGCTTCCTCACAAACTAAATGCACCACCATTGGGTGCTAGTTTTGAAACAGCCAAACGCAGACATTTCCAAAACAAACGAAGTCTTGTCAAGAAACGTCAATTGGAACGTTTTCGTCAGGTCATAGATGAATACTTAGAACTGGATCATGCAGAAAAGGTTCCTGCATCAGAAATCAAGACATCGAAGCCGACATTTTATATGCCAGTTCATGGTGTATCGAATCAGACGTCAACGACAACCAAACTACGAGCGGTATTTGATGCTTCGGCCGAGACGTCTAACGGAGTATCACTCAACGAAACACTCCTCACTGGGCCTAATCAATACCCTTTGCTACTGTTCAAGTTCAGACTGAAATCTATTGGAATCAGTGCCGACATTGGGAAGATGTTCCGTCAAATCATGTTACATGAAGAGGAACGAGACTTGCATAGGTTTCTTCGCGGTACGTCGGCCGGGGTAGAAATCTGCCGAATGAAACGTTTAACTTTTGGAGTTAAGTCGTCACCCTACATTGCCACGCAAGTCATTCAACACTGGGCAAAGCAATCATTGGAAACTTACCCTCTCGCTGCAAAAGGCATTTTAGAGAACTTCTATGTAGACGACTTTCTTTTCAGTGTTGACACTACAGAACAGGGAAATGCAATCAGAGTACAGCTTTGTAACCTCTTAAAAGAAATTGGGATGGACATTCGAAAGTGGAGGACAAATGACACAGAACTCAGGAAGCTTATACCAGAAGAAACCTTGGAATTGAGCGACCTCAGCCTCCCCAAACCACTTGAATCTTCTTGTGCTCTAGGCATTCATTGGGATGTGAATCAAGACACTCTCCACGTAGCAGTGCCACCACGAACAACGAGCAATGTGACTAAACGGGAAGTAGCGTCTATTGCAGCCAAAGTGTACGACAAACTTGGTTTGTTCTCACCTGCACTCATTCCAGCAAAGATAATTTTGACAGAGACTTGGAAACGCAAGCTGGATTGGGACCAAGAGATTCCAGATGATCTTCAGCAAAACTGGGATGCATGGATGGAACATATGTGACAGGCTCTAGGAAAAGGTACAAATTGGCTAAAAAATGAAAAATGATTTTATATTATCAGATAGAAGTCCAGGAAATTACCTCTATTTTGATACCAAAAGAAGCACTTGAATGTCCTTATAGAGGGCAGTGATGAAGAATTTTATGATCTCAAAGAAATAGAGATAGAATAAGGCAGAAGACTTCTCAGGTGTAGAGGTCCGCGGCCAAGAAGTCTTCATGGAGGGCAGCAATGAAGAATTTGATGACCTGGAGGAAATAAAGGTTGAAAAAGGTAAGCTATTTTATTGCTGAGTTACAACTTTTTTTTCTACTAAGGGATAGAAATGTTTAAACCGAGATAACGAGACTTCAATGTAAACTTCCTGTTTTGAACAAAAAATCCGTGATACGTCCGTGTCACGTACGGGTGTGGTTTCTAAGCTTAATCAACAAGGGGTGTGGTTATCTAAACATGCACGATTACACTTCCATCAGTTAAGTGCTTTCTTAGATGGCATTTTAAGATAAAGCTCAGTGTATAGCCGTAGAAACCGTAACAGTAATAAGCAGCTGCCGCCTAATCAAGGGGGAATTTCCCTTTACCTTCCGTATTTCTTCCGTGCGATCTCCGCGTAACATTAAATTGTAACTTCCGTTCACGCGTTTCTTTATAAATTCCAAGGTTTTTCAAGCGCTTTGTTTGGTCACTAGTTGGTGGAATTCAGCATTCAAATTTGGCGCACAGTTAGAGGAAAGACCAAAGATTACTGTAAGGTAAAAAAAATTTTTTTTTGATTTTTAAGTAGTACTCGGCTTTTTGGCTGTTACCATACATTTACTATACCGCGAATTTGTACCTTTTCGCAGAGCCTGTCACATATTCATTGCATAGCAGAGCACCCAGTCCGAAGGAGCCTATCTGACAATAAAGCAGTTGTTCTTAGAGAGCTACATGGTTTCGCTGATGCCTCCAAGGAAGCATACAGAGCAGTCACGTATCTAAGGACGATAAATGATGATGGATCAGTAGCAATCAACCTTCTTTATTCACAAGGAATAGTAGTACCTGTTCGAGCAAACACTATTCCAAGGTTAGAACTGGAAGCTCTTACTCTACTTGCAAAACAACTAGCCTACATCCGAGAGATCATGGACATTGACAAACAGTACGTTTACGCTTGGTCTGATTCTGAAATAGTATTGGCATGGACGAAGAAACACCCGTCAGGATTGAAGACATACGTCGGAAATAGAGTTCAAATTATCCAAGCCGAAGTGGATGTTCAAAACTGCACTCATGTGTCATCAAAGGACAACCCTGCTGATCTTATCAGTAGAGGAATATCAGCAAACAAATTGGTCACTTAAGATTTATGGTGGCACGGACCGGCATTGCTCACAAGTAAATCAGAAGCTTGGAAGATAGAACCATTGCCACTATTGCACTAGCCGATTGTGGAGAGGGAGCTTGTGAAAGCCATCCTTGCCCCCTTCAGGCATGTTTCAGCGGATTTCTTTTGTAGATGTAAAGCCGACCATTAACCAAGTCACTTCCGGTCTTTTCATCCAACTCAATGGGTTGTGTGTGGTCGCTCATAAGGAGGTGGAGGCTCTACACACACGTAGCTAGGGTAACCAGGCTCCTTTGGAGGTGTGTGGTCATACGGAGGAGGCAGCATTACTGAAGAGTTCTTGACATGACTAATCCTGTTGGGGCTAATTACACTTTCATCTTGAACTGGAGCAACTTTGTGCATGTCTTGTAGGGTAGATCCATTCTGGTTGCTTACTATTTCACTAGCATTTGGTATTGAAGAAAATTTGTCAGGAAAATTATGCTGAAATTGTCTTGATTGGCTTTCAGATTCTTCATCTGCAGGTTGCACATTCAGTGAAGGCAATGACTATAGCAATTGAGAGTTTCGAGAGTCTATGTAAGATGACATAATATTACTGGATTGATCAAGGCTGGGCAAAGCAAGGCTCTCTGATTCAGGTGACTCATGAATAGGAAAGGATTTGCATGTAAAAAATGCATCAATTTTGCATTCTTGTTTATAGCTGAGAGTTTTAGTAGCGGGAGCTTTCATTGAATAGTGACTGCGGTGATCTGATGAATAAGTCTCATGGTTTGACTTGGAATTATGAGCTACTTCTTCAGAAGTTAACTGTCTAGTACTGGACTCTTTAATGCATGGCTGGCCTGACTGCATTTTGTCAACTTCTTGCACATGGATTCCAGAAGTCTCTCTCTCATGTGGTGTCCTAGAGCTTGTAGTATTTAAATGCTTTCTTGAGGTATCTGACTTAAACTTTCTTCTGAGAAAACATTCTTTGGAGATTTTGTAAGTACGTCAGCAATCTCAGCATCTCCTGTCTTTGTTGGTATAGGGTCATCACTTTCAACTGGCATCTGAAGAAAGACAATTGATGACCGATCATTGCAGTGATCCTGTTGTGGATCTTCACTGCTTGATTAAGGAGTCAACTTCTTGATCATCTCTGAATCATTGTCTGCACTAATAGATGTACTTTTTGTATGGAAAACAAATCTTTATTTGATCTCTGGTAGAACTTGGCTCTCTTTGTAACTCAGTTTGAGTTTTCTGTGACATTAATTAAAAGGGTAGAGGACGTCCAATAATTTGCATTAACACGACTCTTTACATATAATTCTTGGCTGAGCAGATATAGACAGAAAACGTGACAAATCTATGTTACAACTAGCAGTCAATTATAGGCAGTAAAGTTATGAGCATGCATATACTTGGAGCATCAAATTCTAATTAGAATGTAAGTGCAAATGTGACTTGAAACTTAATTCACTTTTCTATAAGCATTTGTATTAGCTAGTTTTTAAGATTGTTTTGTTAAAGTTTCATTTTTTACTGACGGAAGCATTAGTACTCGGGAAAGACTTTGTAGTAAAGTTCTGTAGACCATAGCGTCAGTTATGAAAAAAGATCTATACCGCGGAGCAGCACCAGATGTCGACTAGTTTGGTAAAAGGTCGTTCAATATAAAGGAATGGCTGGATATAAGTGGTAAGGTAAAGTGAGACGGGAATATAAAGTTTCTAGGTAATGTCAAGCACATACAGCACAGAGAGACAGAGGGTGTGCTATAAATGGATTGATTTACTTTGGTCTCACTCTCTGCTGAAATAATGACACTAGCATTCTTTAACATTCAAGAGTGACAAGATCATTGCACTTTGCAATTGCACTTTGCACTATTTGCCAACATCTGCATTTCTTAAATTGTGTTAGATTCTACCTTCAAATAACTAAAGTTTGTTTTGTTTTGCTTGTTGTATAATTACATGTAGCTGTTTTGGACTATTCTGAAATAACCTTATTTAAAATGAATGACTCTGATCTCTATTGTCCTCAGCTCAGTGTTATTTACAATGACAGTGAGGCCAACTCTCACAATGTTGCTGAAGCTACTGCAGTCTTTCGGGTTCTGCTTCATATTGTTCTTCTACCACTTGGTATCCTTCTTAGTTTACTCTTGATTATCCTCATTGCTGGCAACAAGCAGCTGCAAACTAGCTTTCTGATCATCGCTCTTCAAGTGGTATGTTTAGATTTGACCTATGAAATCATAATAGCAGTAAGTGCAATTTCTTCTGCTGGAGGGCATGGATGGGTCTTGGGTTGGCAAGTCTGTACTATTACTGCCTCACTGTTTTTCCTATTTGCTGTGACACGCAGTCAGTTGATATGCGTGTTAGCTATAACACACTTCTTGTATGTCTTCGCCCCACATATGTATTCTAGAGTACATAAGAAAATGTCTGCAGTTTTGAGCTTAGTTTCATGGCTAACGGGAGCTATCTATGCTACTATACCTCTTCCAGGAATTTTAGACTGCTACAAATATCAAATTTACTTACACTATTGCAGCTTGGATGATCAATGTAGTGAGACTTGCTCTGAGTCTAAGGTCATACTTTTGATGACGTCAGTCATTCCCTTTTTTATTGGATCATTTGTTCTTTATCTATGTCTCTTCTGTAAAGCATGCTACCTCAAGCGAAACTCACAAACGGAAAAAAGTCAGAATATTACAAAGACTATTGTGGGTCGGGCATAAGAGAGGTGTGGCATCTGCCCCACCTCATCGCTCAAGTGAACTTAGAACTTTTATGTTATTGCTATATTTTATTGTTGTATTATCTTATGTTGTAAACAGGTTTTCCATACGTCCGTTGTTTGTGCAATCACTTGTTTTGTTGATTAAGTTTTGATTGTTTGTTCGCAGAGTCATGTGTTGTTTGTGCCTGCGCTGCAGTGAGAACGAAACGTTGTAGTCCAGGAAGTCACGTCATCGTGTGTCATATTGTGGGCGTGTTCCCAATTCTCTATATAAGCACTGTGCATCATTTTAAGTTTAGTTCTACCTCGTGCCTTACACTTTTTAGACATAGATTTAAAACTCTATTCAGTCAATTGTTGGGGCTGGGGAAGAACTCTGGTGGCAGCGTACCTTGCGCCCTCCTCAAGTCCATGAGTAAAGTGAATCTCCTCTGAGTCTGGTGCGAGCGGCGACCCACAAAAGCCCACAATTGGCGGCAGCGGTGTCGAGATCTGTCTACGCCTCGAAAAATTAAGTTGTCCACGTGTTGTAAGTCAAAAGCTGAGTATATTCATCGATTAAGAACATTCGAAAAGTATTACAAGTTGTCTAAATCTAGTCATTAGAAGTCCCGAGTATTGTCTAGTTCAAGTTGTCCACGCCAAGTTATTTCCCTCGAGTTCTTGAGTTTGTAGCGGTGTCCTAACGGTCTCGTATCTACGTTATTCGTCTCCTGGTAAACTGTATCGTGGTACTGTTCATACATATTTGTACAATTGTTCAGTTAGCATATATTCTCTCTTACTGTGTGTAGACATTCCTGCGTCTGGTTGGCCTGTGAATGAACCGGAGAGAGACAAGGGATAGAGCTTGCAAAAAGTGTCCTAAGGATTCTGGTGGTATCGATTCTAGTACGGACGGATCCAGAAGTTGTATACTCCCTGACAAAGAAAAAATAACAAAGAAGGTTGACAGTAATCCCGTAAGTCTTAACACAGGTCTTATTCCTAGTGATAGTTCAGTCGAAAGTACTACTCCTAGAGTATTTCATTCTGATCAGTTGCTTGATAATTGTTACATTCTAAGTCCCAGTAGTCTTGAAATGGAAGGTGATAATGAAAATGAAAGTGCATCCTTGTTGGATAGTGGTAGAAATGCATTCTCCCACGCTTGCTTAGGTGGTGTTGATGACCATGAGCAAGTAGGTACGGTCCCCGATGAAGCTTCGGCTGGGGAAAATGCCTTTATGAAAACATTTATGCAAATGATGGGAAAGATGGTCATGAGAGAGATGGAGCCTACTCCTGGCGCACGCCACGGTTCCTCCTCCTCTGCGGAGGTGGAGTTGAACAGGAAAATCAACGCCATGGCTCCCCACAAAGAAGGGACTGACATAGCCAAATATATAAAGAAATTAGAAGATGATCTAACTGACATTAATTGCCCTCGAGCGCGATTCAAAACGGTGCTACTTCAGAAGCTTCAGTCTGAGACTGCTGCTGACTATATTGCTTCTATAAATCGCTCAGATTTTACCTACTCTGAGTTGAAAACTGCTCTCATTAGTACGCTTGGTTCTAGCAAACTGTCTTTAGGTGTCAAACTCGCTGACTTTGTTAGTGATAACCGATCTGCTGACTCGCTCAAAGCCTACTCAAAGATTAAGTCGCTTGTTGATTCTATCGACATGGCAACCACTGACAAATCTGATTTGCTTCTTTTCATTGCTACTTCGGCTTTTCGAGCGTCGCGATCTTATAACCAACGCTCCCTCATGGACGCGCGTGTGATTAAGTCTTTCAAAGACCTCAGTGAAGTTGCTAGTTCTCTCAAAGCCTCAGAGTCTGATAGACATTCTAATAGATATCCTCCTAATGTTGCTGGTAATTTTCAGAAACCCACTTATCCTTGTCACATCTGTAAGAAGTTTGGTCACCGTACAGTTGATTGTCATTATAGAAACAGCCCGTCTAATGATCAATCATCTGCTAGTTTAAATCCCTCTAAGTCCCAGGGTATTGTTTGTTTCACTTGTAATGCTCCAGGTCACAAGTCCCCTGACTGCCCCACTAAGAAGGGTGGTAGTTCTGATAGCAAACAAAATGTGGTAAAGAGAGGTCCAAGGACCTATAGTACTAATTGGGTTGCAGGTCAGAGTGGTGCCCCCCATGTTATGGGTAAGGTCAATGGCATGCCATGCCGGATCGTGCCCGACACTGGGGCGGAAATTACCATAGTGCCAGCAGCCTTTGTACATGAGAGCCAGTTGCTGGATGAATTTGTAAATGTCCGTGGTTGGAATTGCGAGCCTAAGTTGCTCCAAACTGCAAAAGTAGATTTTGAATATGGAGATAAATCTTTTGTATCAATTGTTGCTGTTGCCCATGAAGATGACCGGTGCAATAGGGTGTTATTCTCTGTTCCCATGGATGGAGATATGGCATCCCGGCTTCTTTTGGACGCTGCCTCAAACGCTCTTTCAAAGGTGAATGAGGCAGGGCATCCTGGTGATGCCCCAGGCGTCCAGATGTCAGCTGAGTCTAGCACTGGCTCTGTCACTACCCCGAAGGAGGCATGTAAGACCTCCCAGGGCTCTGGTGACATCCAGGGAAGCATGACAGTTTCTGTTGTCACTAGGTCCGAGGCAAAAAGGAAAAGAGTGAGAAAAAGGAATAAGCATGTGAATGATATTGTTGATGCTGATTCATTTGTATCAGAGTGTGAGAGATTGGCCAATATTGATCTTGGTATTGTGCAGAGCGCTGCTGAGGTTGCTGATAGAACTGCTTCTGTTTCTGAGCAGGATTCTTCGGGTTCTGGGCTTGGTGTAGTATCTGAAGTCAGTATGGACGTTGAACAGAATGGCCACATATCTCACAACATTAACCCTGAAGTAGTTGCCCAGCCTGTTGAGTCGTCAGGTGGGAGTTCTGTTGGTGGCATGAATGTTACCCAGCCAACTGCTCAGGATGGTGATGACAATGATAATCCTGATGTTGTTAGTTTTGATGTACCCGATTGTAAAGATAACTCTAGTATTGACTCCCTTATTCGTGAGGTTGAGACAGATGATTCCCTCCTGTCAGTGAGAACTTTAGCCGATAAAAATTTAAATGGTTACTCTTTTAATGAGAAAGGTGTCTTGATTCATAGCACTGTTGATGAACTCACAAACACTCACGACAGAATTGTGTTACCTCAGTCTAAAAGACATAAAGCATTAGTTCTTGCCCATGACAAAACTGCACACGTAGGTGTCCGAGGCATGCGTAAGTTACTTAGTTCCCGTTTTGTCTGGCCAGGTATTCATGGTGACATAGTTTCCTGCGATATGTGTCTCCGTGTAAATTTCTCTGGTAATAAGAAAGCTCTCATGGTTCAGAGACCTGTACTGACTCAGCCGTTTGAGTCTGTGGCGGTTGATCTATATGGTCCTTTACCTAAGGGTAAACGTGGTTCCCGTTATCTCTTTACCTATATTTGTTTATCAAGTCGTTGGCCCGAAGCACTCCCGATGCGTACAGCTTCCGCTCAGGAGGCTGCGCAATGTTTCGTCCAAATTATTGCCCGTACTGGTATTCCTTTGAAAATACTGTCTGATCGAGGTACCATATTCCTTTCTAAGTTGATGGAAAACCTATGTACATTGTTGGGTATTGATGCCATACAGTCCTCTCCTTATAGGCCTCAGACCAATGGGGTCGTTGAACGGCTTCATGGGACACTCAAGCCCATGTTGGCTAAAGCTATTGAGGGTGGAATAGACTAGGTCGAGTTCTTACCTATGGCTTTATTCGCCATCCGCCAGGTCCCTAATAGAGACCTTGGTTACTCCCCGCATGTTTTAGTTTATGGCAGAGAAGTAGTTGGACCTCTTGATCTCCTTTACAATGGTTGGTCAGAAAAGCCATTTGAGGGCATGGACGTAGAAAGCTGGTTGCTCAATCTCAATGACCAGCTGGGCATGATACATGATATAGCATCTGCTAGGGAATCCACTGAATCTGATAAAAGAGTTGTGTGTTATAATAAAGGGAAGTCTGATCGTGTGTTGAATGTAAATGACAGTGTCCTCATGAGAATTCCGGGGCTCCATGGTTCACTCCAGGCGTCTTGGGCAGGCCCGTACAAAGTCATTGAAAAGGTTTCCCGGGTCACTTTTAAAGTCAGTAAGGGTGATGGGCATCCCACTAGGTTAGCCCATATAAATAATCTCAAAACTTATGTTGAAAGACCTATAAATGTTTGTGCTGTTACTCTAGTAGCAGAAGATACTGGTATTGATCCTCACTTATTAGATCCTTCTCCTTTGCTTAGTGCTGACAAGTGTAATGGTTATAAAACTAAGCAATTAAATGAAGTCCTTGACGGTGTTTCTGGCTCGTTTAGCGACAGGCCAGGGTTGTGTAAGATTGCTACATGTAATATTGTATTGTCGGAGCATGCTACACCTGTCTCCCAGCAGGGTAGGAATATTCCTGTTGGGATAGAACAGGCAGTGAAGACCGAGCTGTCAAAACTTCTTAATGATGGTATAATTGTTGGGTCGAGTGCCCTCTGGTCCTCCCCCTTGGTACCCGTGAGGAAAAAGGATGGGTCAGTGAGAATTTGTGTTGACTTCCGTCAACTGAATGCAGTCACACCACTAGTTCGTTACTGGGTCCCGTCTCTGGATGAGATCCTGCAGAAAGTAGGTCAAAATACTTGCTTGTCTACCCTAGATTTATCCTCTGGTTTCCACCAGATAGCAATGGAGGAAAGGTCTAGTGACCTGACAACGTTTGTGTGTCCCTTAGGGAAGTTTAAATATGTCCGAATGCCTTTTGGACTCAAAAACGCTCCTGCTGTGTTCCAGGCAGCAGTGGAAGCAGTGTTGGTACCAGTCAGTGATGTAAGCTGTAACTACATCGATGATGTTGTAATATTCAGTAGTTCTTGGAACAATCACTTACTTGACATTAAGCGTGTCATTGGTTGTCTCAATACAGCAGGTTTTACTATCAAGATGAAGAAGTGCTGCTTCGGCAGAAAATATCTCACTTACCTGGGTCACACCATTGGTGGCGGTGGTTTGTCTATACCTCAGTGTAGGGTTGATTCCCTTTTGGCTTTTAGGAAACCCGTGAATAAAAAGGATATGAGGTCATTTTTAGGTGCCATGTCCTACTACCGGAAGTTCATGCCAGGTTTTGGCCAGCTCTCATCCGCTCTCACTCCCTCTGTCTCTCTTCATGCTCCCTATCAGGTTGACTGGACAGTGGGAATGGATGACACATTCGGTAAGTTAAAAGAATTGTTGGACCATGTTGTGCTCTGTGTACCCAGACCAGATGAAGACTTAGTGTTATACACTGACGCCTCGGGTGATGGCATTGGTGCCTGTCTCCACGTAATTCGTGACGGTGTCGAATTTCCTGTCTCGTTCTACAGCTGGCAACTGAGACCTTCTGAGAAAAATTACTCGGTTACAGAACTGGAAAGTTTGGCCATCGTGGCCTCGATTCGATATTTTGACCGGCTAGTATATGGTAAAGAGTTGAAGATTGTTACAGATCATATGGCATGTTTAGCCCTGCAGAGTGGAAAGGGGTTGAACAAAAGGCTACTGAGATTTGCTCTCATACTGCAAGATCTACCAGTGAAAATCGTCCATCGTGCAGGGAAAGATCATTCCAACGCTGATGGCTTCTCTCGCCAATCTTGGCCCTCCCATTGTTCGTCAGCTTCGCCCAGAGGTCGAAGCTTAGGCGGGGGAGATGTGGGTCGGGCATAAGAGAGGTGTGGCATCTGCCCCACCTCATCGCTCAAGTGAACTTAGAACTTTTATGTTATTGCTATATTTTATTGTTGTATTATCTTATGTTGTAAACAGGTTTTCCATAGTCCGTTGTTTGTGCAATCACTTGTTTTGTTGATTAAGTTTTGATCGTTTGTTCACAGAGTCATGTGTTGTTTGTGCCTGCGCTGCAGTGAGAATGAAACGCTGTAGTGCAGGAAGTCACGTCATCGTGTGTCATATTGTGGGCGTGTTCCCAATTCTCTATATAAGCATTGTGCATCATTTTAAGTTTAGTTCTACCTCGTGCCTTACACTTTTTAGACATAGATTTAAAACTCTATTCAGTCAATTGTTGGGGCTGGGGAAGAACTCTGGTGGCAGCGTACCTTGCGCCATGAGTAAAGTGAATCTCCTCTGAGTCTAGTGCGAGCGGCGACCCACAAAAGCCGACAACTATCATGGTATTTTTCTTAATCAGCATAATCACTCTGCTTTTTACTTGGCCCTTCCACGTGATTACAGGTAGTAGAAAATTTCCCCACCTCTGAAGTCCCTGGTATTGTGCTTATGTTGGTGTCAAGTGCTTTGAATGACCTGGTGGTTATATGTGATCCCTTATTCATTTTCTGCAATGGAGATGTCAAAAAGGCCTTAAAAACGTTTCTCAAGCATCATTTTCCAGCCAGATTTAGTACCAGTAGTTAACTTGTAGGCTCACTTCTTAATCGAGCAACTACTATACCAATAATTAATTCGTCTTGTGCTTCGCATGACTGAGTTCCTGAGTTTTGTCAGCTAGCTAGTAACAAACTTATTGTATTAACTACTCTTTCTATAATCATTTGATATGAATTCACCTTTAGATGAATCTGTAAGTCAGTGACAGTGAAGTAGAGCCTAGCCATCAACTTTTGTGCTTATAACAGAACTCACTTTCAGTGCATACACAGAGCTTATATTAATGCTGAATGAGATATGAAAATATAACGAGGATTTGTCTAACTTAAGCCACCCTATTTCAAATAATTTAAAAGTCATTAAGGATGTAACTGTATTCCTGATACGAAAACACGATTATTTTCTAAAGTACATTGTATATATTCTGGCATAGTGAGACCCTTTACCGAATTACTACTCCGCAAGTGGTTATTATGGCGTAAGAAAACCTTTACCAGCAGTAGTATACAATAAAAGACGGAAGTGGCCGGTTTTGAGTTCGTCAGAGGCTATTTGTATTCAAGGAGGTAAATGTATTTTTAGTACAGCTAACTAGTGAGATAAGGTAAATTATTAATTACTGTGTATATATATTCTTGTACTGTGCGAGATGTAGTCTTATGTGACCCATAAACTATTTTTTGTATTTATATAGTTATTTTTAGTTCACAAACTATTGTAGTACCAACTTATTAGTACTAAATACAAACTGTTATGAGAGAAATTTTAGGCTGTGGTTCACAAGTTCATTTTTTTCAGAAGTTTGCTATAGGCTCCCTCTGTCTGGCTGAGCCCAGATGATTGCACTGGCTAAATTCTACCTAATGCTTGGATTAATTTCTGTATATTATTGCAACATGAAAGCAATGAAACTAAACCCTAAAAGAATGGCAGCTATGGTGGAAATTACATTGGCAACAAACTTAGTGTTACACATTCAATTAGTACTTGTTTATATATTGCGCGTTAGCTCAGGTAATACTAGCTTTTAGGCTCATCCATAATTGAAATAATATTGTTTATGGTAATAGTCAATGGTGATTGTATTATTACCTAATGAGTGCATTTATTAGAATATTACTACACTGCCGAGTGTAAATTTAAATGAATAAAAGTAAGTTAAATAGTTTTATCACAGTAATAATTTCCACTGCTTCCACTTTCGTGTAGCATGATGCATTTCTTTTGGTCCAATTTGTCGATCTTCCCAAGCTATTCCTCCCGAATATCTTGGATTGAAACAGATGTATCTCTCTCCTTGACCAATAGTGTGGTCATGTAGATCTTCTTGTGGGGTATGGATGGCATGTTTCAGCGGATTTCTTTTGTAGATGTAAAGCCGACCATTAATCAAGTCATTTCCGGTCTTTTCATCCAACTCAATGGGTTGTGGTCGCTCATAAGGAGGTGGAGGTTCTACACACATGTAGCCAGGGTAACCATGCTCCTTTGGAGGTGTGTTGTCATACGGAGGAGGCAGCATTACTGAAGAGTTCTTGACATAATTAATCCTGTTGGGGCTAATTACACTTTCATCTTGAACTGGAGTAAATTTGTGCATGTCATGTAGGGTAGATCCATTCTGGTTGCTTACTATTTCACTAGCATTTGGTATTGAAGGAAATTTGTCAGGAATATTGTCCTGAAATTGTCTTGGTTGGCTTTCAGATTCATCATCTGCAGGTTGCACTAATTTATCATTCAGTGAAGGCAACGACTGTAGCAATTGAGAGTTTCGAGTCTATGTAAGATGACATTATTGGATTGATCAAGGCTGGGCAAAGCAAGGCTCTCTGATTCAGGTGGCTCATCAATAGGAAAGGATTTGCAGGTTAAAAATCATCAATTTTGCATTCTTGTTTATAGCTGAGAGTTTGAGTAGCGGGAGCTTTCATTGAATAGTGACTATGGTTGTCTGATGAATAAGTCTCATGGTTTGACTTAGAATTATGAGCTACTTCTTCATAAGTTAACTGTCTAGTACTAGACTCTTTAATGCATGGCTGACCTGACTGCATTTTGTCAACTTCTTGCACATGGATTCCAGCAGTCTCTCTCTCATGTGGTGTCCTAGAGCTTGTAGTATTTGAATGCTTTCTTGAATTTAGTGGAGAATTTTCTTGAGGTATCTGACTTAAACTTTCTTCTGAGAAAGCATTCTTTGGAGATTTTGTAAGTATGTCAGCAATCTCAGCATCTCCTGTCTTTGTTGGTATAGGGTCATCACTTTCAACTGGCATTTGAAGAGGGACAGCTGATGACCGCTCATTGCAGTGCTCCTGTTGTGAATCTTCACTGCTTGAGCAAGTAGTCAACTTCTTGATCATCTCTGAATCATTGTCTGCACTAATAGATGTATTTTTTTTCCTTTTTTGATGGAAAGCAAATCTTTAAATGATCTCTGGTAGAACTTGACTCTCCTTGTAACTTAGTTTGAGTTTTCTATGACATTAATTAAAAGGGTAAAGGTCGTCCAATAATTTGCATTAACTCGACTCTTTACATAATTATAATTCTTGGCTGAGCAGATATAGACAAAAAACGTGACAAATCTATGTTACAACTAGCAGTCAATTATAGGCAGTAAAGTTACGAGCATGCATATACTTGGAGCATCAAATTCTAGTTAGAATGTAAGTGCATATTCACTTTTCTATAAACATTTGTATTAGCTAGTTTTTAAGATTGTTTTGTTAAAGTTTAATTTTTTACTGACGGAAGCATTAGTACTCGGGAAAGACTTTGTAGTAAAGTTCTGTAGACCATAGGGTCAGTTATGAAAAAAGATCTATACCGCGGAGCAGCACCAGATGTCGACTAGTTTGGTAAAAGATCGTTCAATATAAAGGAAGGGCTGGATATAAGTGGTAAGGTGAAGTGAGACGGGAATATAAAGTTTCTAGGCAATGTCAAACACATACAGCACAGAGAGACAGAGGGTGTGCTATAAATGGATTGATTTACTTTGGTCTCTCTCTCTGCTGAAATAATGACACTTGCATTCTTTAACATTCAAGAGTGACAAGATCTTTGTACTTTGCACTATTTGCCAACATATGCATTTCTTAAATCGTGTTAGATTCTCTACCTTCAAATAACTAAAGTTTGTTTTGCTATGCTTGTTGTTATAATTACATGTAGCTGTTTTGGACTATTCTGAAATAACCTTATTTAAAATGAATGACTCCGATCTCTATTGTCCTCAGCTCAGTGTTATGTACAATGACAGTGAGGCCAACTCTCACAATGTTGCTGAAGCTACTGCAGTCTTTCGGGTTCTGCTTCATATTGTTCTTCTACCACTTAGTATCCTTCTTAGTGTACTCTTGATTATCCTCATTGCTGGCAACAAGCAGCTGCAAACTAGCTTTCTGATCATCGCTCTTCAAGTGGTATGTTTAGATTTGACCTATGAAATCATAATAGCAGTAAGTGTATATTCTTCTGCTGGAGGGCATGGATGGGTCTTGGGTTGGCAAGTCTGTACTATTACTGCCTCACTGTTTTTCCTACTTGCTGTGACACGCAGTCAGTTGATATGCGTGTTAGCTATAACACACTTCTTGTATGTCTTCGCCCCACATATGTATTCTAGAGTACATAAGAAATTGTCTGCAGTTTTGAGCTTAGTTTCATGGCTAATGGGAGCTATCTATGCTACTATACCTCTTCCAGGAATTTTAGACTGCTACAAATATCAAATTTACTTACACTATTGCATCTTGGATGATCAATGTAGTGAGACTTGCTCTGAGTCTGAGGTCATTCTTTGGATGACGTCAGCCTTTTTCTTTTATATTGGATCATTCGTTCTTTATCTCTGTCTCTTCTGTAAAGCATGCTACCTCAAGCGAAACTCACAAACAGATAAAAGTCAGAATATTACAAAGACTATCATGGTATTTTTCTTAATCAGCTTAATCACTCTGCTTTTTACTTGGCCCTTCCACGTGATTACAGTTGTAGTAGAAAATTTCACCACCTCTGAAGTCCCTGGTATTGTGCTAATGTTGGTGTCAGGTACTTTGAATGACCTGCTGGTTATATGTGATCCCTTATTCATTTTCTGCAATGGGGATGTCAAAAAGGCCTTGAAAACATTTCTCAAGCATCATTTTCCAGCCAGATTTAGTACCAGTAGTTAACTTGTAGGCTCACTTATACTCATTTTAATGGAGCAACTACTATACCATTAATTTATTCGTCTTCTGCTTCGCATGACTGAGTTCCTGAGTTTTGTCAGCTAGCTAGTAACAAACTTATTGTATTACCTACTCTTTCTATAATCATTTGATATGAATTCACTTTTAGATGAATCAGTAAGTCAGTGACTTTTAGTGCATACACAGAGCTTATATTAATGCTGAATGTGATATGAAAATATAACGAGGATTTGTCTAACTTAAGCCACCCTATTTCAAATAATTTAAAAGTCAGTAAGGATATGGTTAGTATGCATGAGTAACTGTATTCCTGATACGAAAACACGATTATTTTCTAAAAGTACATTGTTTATATTCTGGCGTCGTGAGACCCTTTACCGAACCACTTCTCAGCAAGTTGTTATTATGGCGTAAGAAGCCCTTTACCAGAAGTAGTATACAATAAAAGACGGGGGAAAAAAAGCAGCTTGTGCTGGTGAAGTGGCCGGTTTTGAGTTCGTCAAAGGCTATTCGTATTCAAGGAGGTAAAGGTATTTTTAGTACAGCTAACTAGTGAGATAAGGTAAATTATTAATTACTGTTGATATATATTCTTGAACTGTGCAAGATGTAGTCTTATGTGACCCATAAACTATTTTTTGTATTTATATAGTTATTTTTAGTTCACACACTATTGTAGTACCAACTCATTAGTACTAAATACAAACTGTTATGAGAGAAATTTTTTTATTAGTTCTTCAAATTGTGAATAAGCCCCAATGGAGCATTAGCACACCACTAGTTATATGTATGGATTGTACAAAGGTGATAATAATTTAAATAGTTTTATCACAGTAATAATTTCCACTGCTTCCACTTTCGTGTAGCATGATGCATTTCTTTTGGTCCAATTTGTCGATCTTCCCAAGCTATTCCTCCCAAATCTTAGATTGAAACAGACGTATCTCTCTCCCTGACAAATAGTGTGGTCATGTAGATCTTCTTGTGGGGTATGGATGGCATGTGAAATTTGTCAGGAAAATTATCCTGAAATTGTCTTGATTGGCTTTCAGATTCATCATCGGTAGGTGGCACTAATTCATCATTCAGTGAAGGCAACGACAGTAGCAATTGAGAGTTTCGAGAGTCAATGTAAGATGACATATTATTGGATTGATTAAGGCTGGGCAAAACAAGGCTCTCTGATTCAGGCGGCTCATGAATAGGAAATGATTTGCATGTAACAAATGCTTCAATTTTGCATTCTTGTGTATAGTTGAGAGTTTGAGTAGCAGAAGCATTCATTGAATAGTTACTATGGTGGTCTGATGAATAAGTCTCATGGTTTGACTTGGAATTATGAGCTACTTCTTCAGAAGTTAACTGTCTAGTACTGGACTATTTAATGCATGGCTGACCTGACTGCATTTTATCAACTTCTTGCACATGGATTCCAGCAGTCTCTCTCTCATGTTGTGTCCTAGAGCTTATAGTATTTGAATGCTTTCTTGAATTTAGTGGAGAATTTTCTTGAGGTATCTGACTTAAACTTTCTTCTGAGAAAGCATTCTTTGGAGATTTTGTAAGTACATCAGCAATCTCAGCATCTCCTGTCTTTATTGGTATAGGGTCATCACTTTCAACTGGCATCTGAAGAAAGACAACTGATGACCGCTCATTGCAGTGCTCCTGCTGTGGATTTTCACTGCTTGAGTAAGGAGTCAACTTCTTGATCATCTCTGAATCATTGTCTGCACTAATAGATGTACTTTTTTGTATGGAAAGCAAATCTTTATTTGATCTCTGGTAGAACTTAGCTCTCTTTGTAACTCAGTTTGAGTTTTCTGTGACATTAATTAAAAGGGTAAAGGACGTCCAATAATTTGCATTAACACGACTCTTTACATATAATTCTTGGCTGAGCAGATATAGACAGATAACGTGACAAATCTATGTTACAACTAGCAGTCAATTATAGGCAGTAAAGTTACGAGCTTGCATATACTTGGAGCATCAAATTCTAGTTAGAATGTAAGTGCAAATGTGACTTGAACTTAATTTACTTTTCTATAAGCATTTGTATTGGCTAGTTTTTATGATGGTTTTGTTACAGTTTCATTTTTTTACTGACGGAAGCATTGGTACTCAGGCAAGACTTTGTAGTAAAGTTCTGTAGATTATAGGGTCAGTCATGAAAAATATCTATACCGCGGAGCAGCACCAGAAGTCGACTAGTTTGGTAAAAGGTCGTTCGATATAAAGGAAGAGCTGGATATAAGTGATAAGGTAAAGTGAGATGGGAATATAAAGCTTCTAGGCAAAGTCAAGCACATACAGCCCAGAGAGACAGAGTGTGTGTTATAGTGTGTGCTATAAAGGGGTTGATTTACTTTGGTCTCTCTCTCTGCTGAAATAATGGCACTAGCATTCTTTAACATTCAAGAGTGACAAGTTCTTTGCACTTTGCACTATTTGCCAACATATGCATTTCTTAAATCGTGTTAGATTCTCTACCTTCAAATAACTAAAGTTTGTTTTGCTATGCTTGTTGTTATAATTACATGTAGCTGTTTTGGACTATTCTGAAATAACCTTATTTGAAATGAATGACTCCGATCTCTATTGTCCTCAGCTCAGTGTTATTTACAATGACAGTGAGGCCAACTCCTGAAGCTACTGCAGTCTTTCAGGTTCTGCTTCATATTGTTCTTCTACCACTTAGTATCCTTCTTAGTTTACTCTTGATTATCCTCATTGCTGGCAACAAGCAGCTGCAAACTAACTTTCTGATCATCGCTCTTCAAGTGGTATGTTTAGATTTGACCAGCGAAGTCATGACAGCAGTAAGTGTATTTTCTTTTGCTGGAGGGCATGGATGGGTCTTGGGTTGGCAAGTCTGTACTATTACTGCCTCACTGTTTTTCCTAATTGCTGTGACACGCAGTCAGTTGATATGCGTTTTAGCTATAACACACTTCTTGTATGTCTTCGCCCCACATATGTATTCTAGAGTACATAAGAAAATGTTTGCAGTTTTGAGCTTAGTTTCATGGCTACTGGGAGCTATCTATGCTAATATACCTCTTCCAGGAATTTTAGACTGCTACAAATATCAAATTTACTTACACTATTGCATCTTGGATGATCAATGTAGTGAGACTTGCTCTGAGTCTGAGGTCATTCTTTGGATGACGTCAGCCTTTTTCTTTTATATTGGATCATTCGTTCTTTATCTCATTCTCTTCTGTAAAGCATGCTACCTCAAGCGAAACTCACAAACAGAAAAAAGTCAGAATATTACAAAGACTATCATGGTATTTTTCTTAATCAGCTTAATCACTCTGCTTTTTACTTGGCCCTTCCACGTGATTACAGTTGTAGTAGAAAATTTCACCACCTCTGAAGTCCCTGGTATTGTGCTAATGTTGGTGTCAAGTGCTTTGAACGACTTGCTGGTTATATGTGATCCCTTATTCATTTTCTGCAATGGGGATGTCAAAAAGGCCTTGAAAACATTTCTCAAGCATCATTTTCCAGCCAGATTTAGTACCAGTAGTTAACTTGTAGGCTCACTTAAACAAATTTTAATCGAGCAACTACTATACCAATAATTTATTCGTCTTCTGCTTCGCATGACTGAGTTCCTGAGTTTTGTCAGCTAGCTAGTAACAAACTTATTGTATTACCTACTGTTTCTATAATCATTTGATATGAATTCACCTTTAGATGAATCAGTAAGTCAGTGACAGTGAAGTAGAGCCTAGCCATCAACTTTTGTGCTTATAACAGAACTCACTTTTAGTGCATACACAGAGCTTATATTAATGCTGAATGAGATATGAAAATATAATGAGGATTTGTCTAACTTAAGCCACCCTATTTCAAATAATTTAAAAGTCAGTAAGGATATGGTTACTATGCATGAGTAACTGTATTCCTGATACGAAAACACGATTGTTTTCTAAAAGTACATCGTTTGTATTCTGGCGTAGTGAGACCCTTTACCAAACCACTACTCAGCAAGTGTTTATTATGGCGGAAGAAACCTTTTACCAGCAGTAGTATACAATAAACGACGGAAAAAGGCAACCTGTGCTGGTGAAGTGGCCGGTTTTCTGTTCGTCAAAGGCTATTTGTATTCAATAAATGCATTTTTAGTACAGCTAACTAGTGAGATAAGGTAAATTATTAATTACTGTGGATATATATTCTTGTACTGTGCGAGATGTAGTCTTATGTGACCCATAAACTATTTTTTGTATTTATATAGTTATTTTTAGTTCACACACTATTGTAGTACCAACTCATTAGTACTAAATACAAACTGTTATGAGAGAAAAAAATTTTTATTAGTTCTTCAAATTGTGATAAGCACCAATTGAGTTGTACAAAGGTGATATGCAACCTTTTTTCTGTGAATTTAACTTTGTTATTCGTTTGTGCTTGAACAAAGACATGTTCAATGGATGAGTAATTCGCTGTGAAATGGCAGCTTTCTGTGACGGAGCTCTGCAAATTGCAGCTAGAAATGGTTCTTTCAGTGGAACAGAATTATGGCTGCTGACTATTGAAGTATGCTTTGATTCATGTGGGTTGTGCATGAATATAAATAGGCTGTGGTTCACAAGTTCTTTTTTTTTTCAGAAGCTTGCTATAGGCTCCCTCTGTCTGGCTGAGCCCAGATTATTGCACTGGCTAAATTCTACCTAATGCTTGGATTAATTTCTGTATATTATTGCAACATGAAAGCAATGAAACTAAACCCTAAAAGAATGGCAGCTATGGTGGAAATTACATTGGCAACAAACTTAGTGTTACACATTTAATTAGGACTTGCTTATATATTGCATGTTAGCTCAGGTAATACTAGCTTTTAGGCTCATCAATAATTGAAATATTGTTTATGGTAATAGTCAATAGTGATTGTATTATTACCTAATGAGTGCATTTATTAGAATATGACCACACTGCTGAGTGTAAATTTAAATGAATAAAAATAAGTTAAATAGTTTTCACAGTAATAATTTCCACTGCTTCCACTTTCGTGTAGCATGATGCATTTCTTTTGGTCCAATTTGTCGATCTTCCCAAGCTATTCCTCCCGAATATCTTGGATTGAAACAGATGTATCTCTCTCCTTGACCAATAGTGTGGTCATGTAGATCTTCTTGTGGGGTATGGATGGCATGTTTCAGCGGATTTCTTTTGTAGATGTAAAGCCGACCATTAATCAAGTCACTTCCGGTCTTTTCATCCAACTCAATGGGTTGTGGTCGTTCATAAGGAGGTGGAGGCTCTACACACACATAGCCAGGATAACCAGGCTCCTTTGGAGGTGTGTTGTCATACGGAGGAGGTAGCATTACTGAAGAGTTCTTGACATGACTAATTCTGTTGGGGCTAATTACACTTTCATCTTGAACTGGAGGAAATTTGTGCATGTCTTGTAGGGTAGATCCATTCTGGTTGCTTACTATTTCACTAGCATTTGGTATTGAAGGAAGTTTGTCAGGAACATTATCCTGAAATTGTCCTGGTTGGCTTTCAGATTCTTCGTCAGCAGGTTGCACTAATTCATCATTCAGTGAAGGCAACGACTGTAGCAATTGAGAGTTTCGAGAGTCTATGTAAGATGACATATTATTGGATTGATCAAGGCTGGGCAAAGCAAGGCTCTCTGATTCAGGTGGCTCATGAATAGGAAAGGATTTGCACCTAAAAAATGCATCAATTTTGCATTCTTGTGTATAGTTGAGAGTTTGAGTAGCAGAAGCTTTCATGGAATAGTTACTATGGTGGTCTGATGAATAAGTCTCATGGTTTGACTTGGAATTATGAGCTACTTCTTCAGAAGTTAACTGTCTAGTACTGGACCCTTTAATGCATGGCTGACCTGACTGCATTTTATCAACTTCTTGCACATGGATTCCAGCAGTCTCTCTCTCATGTTGTGTCCTAGAGCTTATAGTATTTGAATGCTTTCTTGAATTTAGTGGAGAATTTTCTTGAGGTATCTGACTTAAACTTTCTTCTGAGAAAGCATTCTTTGGAGATTTTGTAAGTACATCAGCAATCTCAGCATCTCCTGTCTTTGTTGGTATAGGGTCATCACTTTCAACTGGCATCTGAAGAAAGACAGCTGATGACCGCTCATTGCAGTGCTCCTGCTGTGGATCTTCACTGCTTGAGTAAGGAGTCATCTCTGAATCATTGTCTGCACTAATAGATGTACTTTTTTGTTTATTTTTTGATGGAAAGCAAATCTTTATTTGATCTCTGGTAGAACTTGACTCTCTTTGTAACTCAGTTTGAGTTTTCTGAGGATTCCTCAAAGATTTTTTTGATTTACAGATAGTGTTTCTTTTAAGAGATTCGTTGCCATGGGGAACAAAGAGAATCATTTTCCCCTGTGATTCAGAGGTAATAACAGGACCAGCAAGTTCCTCATAAGATGAGTCCATGTCATGATCTATCAGGTGAATTTCTTCTTCTGATCCAACAGAGCTCGAAACTAAATCACACATGCTTGAAGATATTTCAGATTTATCTGAGTTTGGCCGTGTCAATTGCGAACTAGAAATTTGATCTTTGGTTACTTCCTCTAAATTCTGTCTTCTTGAGAAAGAGGGATTTGTTTCTAAGGCATCTGAAGCAGTGCTTACTAAATATGTTGTATTCTTACACTGTCTCAAGTTGGGTGTATTCTTACACTGTTTCAAGTTGGGTGTATTCTTAGATTCATGTATTATTGGAGGGAGTCGAGGAGGAGCCTTACTGCTAGCTTCCTGCTCCTTATCAGATTTTTTTTTCACTGTAGCAATTGCTGGGAGAGATGGCAGCAATCTACCATTATCATTTATATTTTTGTCTCTTGAGTTTCGAAATATTTCACATTTTTCCAACTTCTGTTTTAACATCTCAGGCATTCTAGAGTAGAGAGAAACACAAGAAGAAATTTCTTTATTTTGTTGTGGATGAACAGGCATATATAAGGGCTGGTAAAAGAGAGCACGAATATTTTTCGCTGGAGCAGTAGCTGGTCTGTTGGAAGAAAATGAGTCTTTCTTGGTCCGGGATAAAGTGGTGAGGCAGTACCTATACTGTGGTATGGGAGGCAAGTTATATTTCAATTGCGAAGAGCTGGAATGTTCAGAGGATGGTGAGACATCCATGATGCCATAAACAAGCAAGCCCATAGCATCTGTGTATGAAAATGGATCAGTCCCCTCTTTTGCTGGAATTGCTGACTGTATTCTTTTATTGTTGTGGCTATTCTTCTGACTCTGTGATGAAACTGTTCTATTTTGTGACCTGGGAGTTAATGGCTTCCATTTTTTGTGACCTAAACTTGAGCTTCGTGATGAAGCAGGCTTTGCAGGCATGCTGGAATAGATTTCCAGAATGTAATTAGCTATTGAGAATATGAACTCCGCCCGCTTGGATCGGATTGTCACAAATTTGTACACACAATAACTTTCCTCGCATATTAGCACCTCAAACAAAACTAGTGGTTTTGGTTGCAATTGTAACTGAATGGACTTTATTAACTCCCAAGGGATGGAATGCAACACTTTACCGGATGAGTGCAGGAATTCCACTTGACTGAGATTGAGGACAATCGAAATTTCCATGCGCTTGTGTGGGCGGGGAGCAATGTAGACCAGTATGTCTCGTGTGGTACATCTATCTACCTTGTAGTAATGGCTATAACTAACTTCAGAAGATTCAAGTATAGAAAATACAAATGCCTTTCGTTCTTCTCTGGTGTGAGGACAATTCATCAATCGCTCATGAATTATTCCATGCTCACGTTCCCATTCTAGTGTTTTGATATCAATTGTTTTCAAGTCGTCTATAACTGGATCCATTAATTCTTGATGAACTTCAGGAATGAGTTTGCCTCTTTCAAACCTATCTCTGAACTCACTGAATATAACATCCACAGCACCTTGGCAGTTACGTAGGACTTGTGACTCGCTGTCTTTGTGGAAGGACAGCCTCAAAAAGTCAAAGTTGTTTCCCTCCTCTTGTATTACATCAGAATCTCCCAGTAATCGGGTGACATTTCCTAGTTTTCCCTTGAACAGGCCAAATATTCCAAGTGCAAAATCTTCAATGCCAAGTGCTTTCCCTACTTCTTGCTTTACCATTTCTGCCGTCACAAAAACAGCACTTTTCAGTTGGACATACACAACTTGCTCAGGATGGTAAGAAACTGTAATAATTCTGTGTGGTCCTTCGACTCCATCAATTTGTACTAGCTGGTTCTTTAAGGAACTCAAAAACTTGCTAGATGGTGCGCTTTCCTTATATGTCTTCATTTTTATTGGGCAGGGATCCATTAGACGTAGAGTGTTCACCATTTGAGAGCTCAGGACATCGGTTCGCTTAATGTATTCTAATTGGTGGCGAGTACCACTATCTTCAGCGTGACTTGGACTGTCGGCTTTGTCTGACTTATTACAATTCTCAGTGTCATTTGACAAGGAAGCAATTTGTTTGTCTTCAGGAAGAACTGATAATGTAGGTGGATTTTGAAATCTTACTGAATTTAATCTTTTCAGAAATTGTGAGTCTTGGCTACATGAATTCAATCTCCCAAGCGACTTGGAGTTTTTTAGAATCTTTGTCCCTGCATGACCATTTAAAGTCGTCTTCAGATTCTTGTCATTTTTTGGTCCACTTTTCAATAATTCCAATTGACTATTCTTTTTCTGAACTTTATTTTGATGTGCAAAATTAATTTTAGCATTGGCTTCTAACTGAGACTTTTCACATCCTGTGCTGGAGCTCTTTGAAACAGAAATGGCATATGTCAGTTTTCGCTCTTTAGACATGCTCTTTTGAAAGGACTTGATGTCCATTGAAGTTTTGCATCTTGATAATATTTTTGTGCTTGTATTTGGTGCAGATTGAGAAGAATTTCCTAGCTTCATCTTGGAACACGATGTCACCATTTTTTTCGGCTTGATTGGTGTGTTGACATCTTCATTGTTAATTTCGGATTCATTTGGCTCTTTTTTGCAACGTTTCCGTCCTGATGTTTTAACATTAGATGCCTTCATTCCAGAAATAATGCTGTGCCTGATACCTGCTCTTTTCCTATCTTTTAATTTATTTTCCAATTCGTTTAATTTGATTGGACATGATTTCATAGGTTTGAGCTTTGGCTTTTTTTGACTGGTGAATTTTTTTCCTTGTATTTCTTCATCTACTTCTTCATCTTGTTCTTCACTTTGTTCTTCATCTAAAACCTCTAAATTATTGTGTAATTTTATATTTGCACAACTTTCAGCTTTGATCATTTTTTTAAGCTTGACCTTGTTATCATAGAGAGGGGATTGCTTGTTGGACTTCACAAATTCATCAAAATTGCCAGACATTGATCTGAATGTAATTTTATCAGGGTGTGAATGGAATGGTACAAGAGGTCTCTTTTTAATTTCCATTGCCAAAGATCTCATTTCATTAGTCTGGAGATTTTCGACATCCGATTTTATTACTGCGTGTTGGAAGTCGTGTTTCTTTCTTGATTGGCTACTTTGTGACTCATTGTCAGAATCATGAGCTTGGTTGTCCAAAGACAATCTTTCAAAGCTCGACAGAGAAAGTTGTTCTTCACCTCTTGGCATTTCTTCACTTTTGGACATTTCTATTGTCTTTAGCGTTGAAGCTGAAAGTGGTTTTGTCATTGAACAAGTTGATGAGTGTAAACTTAACTGGTTTTTCATTTCGTGATCAAATCCTGAGCTTGTATTCAGGAATAACTTAGCAGAGTCTACAGTTTTATTTTGAACGTCTTCTTTGTGGGCATTTTCACTACAGTTATTTTGTAGTGTGTCTGAAGTTACTGACTCAGATCTTGTGTTCGACTGTAACTGGTGACCAATCTCATTTACGGATACTTCACAAATGGAGTCAGTTTCTAGTGATGCCTCATTTGCCATATTGCCCGTCATCGATGTTCCAGAAATAGGTAAGAGTTCCACTGTAGGAATATTGGTCAAGATGTCATCTTTGAGTTCAGTAAAATCACTTGCATATTCAGCATGCTGAGATTGCTCAGTCTCCTTTCTTTTATTCCTGCCCCTTTCATTGACTATACTAGCTGAACAGGAACGCCTAAAGCCTAATGATCTTTTGTTCAAACTTGGAGAAGAAAGTGAATTCGGAAAGTTTAACTTATTACATAGTTTTGCAGTAAAATTTTCAGCATTAGCTTTATAATCATGAACCAACTGCTGATTGCACGGCACATCTTTCGATGGTTGTGATTCTATTTCAGCTATATTAGAAATTGCAGCAGATTTTTGAGTTAAGTCAGGCAAAGGAGCTTCTACATGTGCTTTCAGCTTAACATCATCAGACATTTCTGAGGCAGATGCCAGATAAGCGTCATTATCAAAGTAGATAGTTGAGAGAGATGAGGGCACTGGAGATGTTGACTCCATTTGAAGTTCACCAGGAGTTGATTCATGAAAACCTTCTGAATGATATTTTCGATTGACATTAAATTTTGACTTCATTTGAACATATCTCGCTGACTTTGCTCTTATTGTTGGGATTATAGGACTAAGACAGGAGGCACTGGTTCCCTTTGAACCAGCACTTGTAGGATTAGTTCTTTCATACAATGAAGAACAGGAAGATGATTTTCTTGCCTTTCTACTTGCAACCATCTCACCAGTATAATGCCTAGTGTCTTCTTTTGTGGCCCTCCCTGCTGAGAATGTGAATTCAGCTGTAAAGTAGCGATTAGTATACAACTGTGTCGTACACAACAGGTGGTCATTATCAAAGTCCGTAATACTATTATTCAAGCAGTTCTTGCTGGAGCTCTGCAAGGATTGAGCATCCCCATCTCTGTCAGGTTTCTTATCTGCAGAATAAGCGTTCAATTCTTTAGTCTGAATATTTGGTTGCGGTGTTGGAGCGAAATATTTTTTTGCACATCTTCTCTGGAGGTCTGAAAAGTAATCTCCATTAGCATCGTTCGATTGTTTACTCTTTTTAACTGCATTGGTTATTGAAGGCAATTTTTGCTCTGGCCTATTTGACTTGGGTAATTGATCACATTTGTTTCCTTCCATAATTGGAGGGTAAACTGTTTTTGTAGGATATTTTTGCTTCAATTCGTTTGACTGGTAGTCTTTGTCCATATCATTCTTAGTGATAGATGTAGTGCTGCCGAAATTGGTGGTATCATTATTTGCATCCTGTGCAGCTGGAATAGAATCATCATCAATTAACAATGACATTCCATTCCAATTCTGGTTATAGCATATCATCACCGGTTCTTGGACAATTGACACAATTTTAGCAGGATCACCTTTGATAACAGGAGAAGTTTCAAACTTACAGTTTGGTGGCAGAGGTCGTTTCGACTTCGCACGCTTGCTGCGAATTTTGAATAAGTGAGCAATGATACTGTAAATGTAATTTTGGAAGTTGGACTCTATCAGGAATGAGCGAAGAACATATTCACTGGAACAAGCAAAACTGCTGAGCACTTTTATGATGACCATATTATTATTAAGTAGCTTTTCAACAGAGTATACCAAATCCCAAGTTATGGAAGCAAGTTCGCTTGTGCCTTCTTCATCGTAGAATGTCATACCAGTGTATCCCATTCCAAGACGCACTGTGGATCCAATCTTGAGAAGATTAGTGGCTAGAAGTGCCGAGTGAACGACACATTTCACATTATAATGTGACTTCCAGTATGAAGGATCATTGTGGAGGATGTTAAACAGCCACGATTTTCTTTTCATAATTGTACACTTGGATAAGTCAAGAAAATCTCTGGTTTTCTGATTGGGCACTAGCATCAGGCTTTGATGATAGAAGTGCATACTGGCAGCTTCCCAAAACAGCAGATCTCTTGCGTTGGGGTCTTTCTCTACAACTTCCTTCTCCAAGTCTGGATCGAAACTGAGTCGTCGAAATGTCATTGATCGTTTTAATGCAGACTGACTATCCATCTCGTGAACAAGCTCTGCTACATTTTCACTGCCACACAGGCTGGCCAGATTCCCCCAAAATAGACCAAACAATTGAAGGCTTTCTGGCATTATGTTCAATTCTTTACCGACCAGCTTCACCAGGTCTTCTCCCAAACATATCCGTGGAGCTAGAATGGTCAGGAAGTTCTCTTGAACTGGATTAATAGCAGCATTGAAGTAATGGATATTATAGCTGTAGCAAAACTTCCCATCTCTGTCAAAAGAGTAAGGTTTTAAGTATCCAGTCTGTTCATCAAAGCAGTCCATGGTTTACTCTCTCCTGGAACTCTCGAGGATTAAAGTGTGAATATAGTCAGTGGTTTTCTAGCCTTAGCAGCTCAATTTATGGCACCTGGACTTCCATAGAAACAAGAGGTGGTAATAGGTGTGGAAGAAAAAAAGAAGCTAGGTTTGGCTTGGATTAAGCCATGACAGATACTAAGTGAGGTTAAGCCAGGTGACAGACACTAAGTGAGGTTAGTTGGGTAAAGCCAGGTGTCAGACACTAAGTGAGGTTAGCTGGGTAAAGCCAGGTGTCAGACACTAAGTGAGGTTAGCTGGGTAAAGCCAGGTGTCAGACATTAAGTGAGGTTAGTTTGGGTAAAGCCAGGTGACACGACACTAAGTGAGGTTAGTTGGGTAAAGCCAGGTGACACACACTAAGTGAGGTTAGTTGGGTTAAGCCAGGTGACAGACACTAAGTGAGGTTAGTTGGGTAAAGCCAGGTGTCAGACACTAAGTGAGGTTAGCTGGGTAAAGCCAGGTGTCAGACACTAAGTGAGGTTAGCTGGGTAAAGCCAGGTGTCAGACATTAAGTGAGGTTAGTTTGGGTAAAGCCAGGTGACACGACACTAAGTGAGGTTAGTTGGGTAAAGCCAGGTGACACACACTAAGTGAGGTTAGTTGGGTAAAGCCAGGTGACAGACACTAAGTGAGGTTAGTTGGGTAAAGCCAGGTGACACACACTAAGTGAGGTTAGTTGGGTAAAGCCAGGTGACAGACACTAAGTGAGGTTAGTTGGGTAAAGTCAGGTGACAGACACTAAGTGAGGTTAGTTGGGTAAAGCCAGGTGACACGACACTAAGTGAGGTTAGCTGGGTAAAGCCAGGTGTCAGACACTAAGTGAGGTTAGTTGGGTAAAGCCAGGTGTCAGACACTAAGTGAGGTTAGCTGGGTAAAGCCAGGTGTCAGACACTAAGTGAGGTTAGCTGGGTAAAGCCAGGTGACACACTAAGTGAGGTTAGTTGGGTAAAGCCAGGTGACAGACACTAAGTGAGGTTAGTTGGGTAAGCTGAAGAATAACTAGTCCGTATCCTAAACTAAATTTCCAAAATGGGTAAAACAAGCACTTAACATTGACTATTTTAAATAGTGTCAAAACAATTTTTAAGCATACAAGAGAGAAGAGAGAGAACAAGAGAGCTGATAAGCATGAACTGGTATTGACATAGAGATGGAAATGTCTGTCTGCCAAATGAACAAACTAATGGTTTTATAATGAACTCTAGCATGATATGGAGGAAGTAGATGAGTGGCTTGAAAAGAAAAATAACAATGATCAATTCGTAAGTTAATTGCAGTCCTATTTTATGATCTTTAAATTTCAGTCTCTTCTCCACCATCATCATACTCCAGACCTTTACTTGGGTCAAAGGTGATTGAAGTGGTTGAAGTAGTTGACTTCCTTTTGTTTCTCTTGTCTGACATTTCCTACAAGTAACAAGACAAACAAAAAATATATAGAACAATCTTTTCATCAACCAGCAAAAAAAAATTAATAAAAAAAAATTAATAAAAAAAATAATTAAAAAAAAAATTAATAATAATAAAAAAAAAAAAATAAAAAAATTATTAAAAAAAAAAATTTAATTAAAAAAAATTAATAATAAAAAAATTAATAAAAAAAAATTATTAAAAAAAATAAATCAATAATAAAAAAAAAAATTAAAAAAAAAAAATTAAAAAAAAAATTAATAAAATTTGGTTCATGAATCATCATCATCATCTACTCCAATTGTTAGTTTAGCTTAGTCTTTTCCACCACTAAACATTTACTATACCTCAGGAAACATTTCTTGCATCTCTGCCTCTGCTTCAGCTTCTTTGTCTTTCTCCTTGTCAGATGAAGAAGATTTCCTTTCGGATTCAGCATGGCCCTGCCCATCTGCCGTTGCCATGCCATTGGTAGATATAGGAGGGACAGTGCGACGCTGATACTCATAGTCGGTGTGCTCATCTCCCATCATATCTCTCTGGTGACTCTTATACCAGCGACGAAACACACCACACTGTAAACAACAACAGCAAACACCCCGTTTAATAATCAATAACAACAAACACACTACACCAAAAAAATTAACAACAACAAACACACCATATGCTGTAAACAACGACAAACATACTACTCCGTAACATCACTAATAACCGTAAACATACAAACTTCAGTAGCAAATAAATATCCTTCCATTGAATTCTGAGTAGATAAGACACTAATCAGATAGGCTGCTACAATGAGAAGACGAATACAAGTACTAATACATTATCAAGCCACTCACTTCTCATTCTGAACTAAAGATGTAGACAAGTTTGTAGAGTACGTCAAGTATGCATCTACGCTTTCCTAACAAGTAAAAAAGGCCACACCTTCTTCAGAGGAACTCACCATGGCCAGAATAATGATGAGCACAAGGAGGACAAAGATTCCTATCACCACGGAAACTACGACCACCCAATACCGGATGCACTCCCTGGCGACATCAACAGGACCTGGGCGTACCATGAACCGCGTCGTGGACTCGTTTATACTGCAAGAGAAAAATGGAGACAAAGTGAGAAGAAAATATTAATGGCGACCTGGGAGAAAATTGGAAAGAAAGGCTTAAACTCTTACCTGTTAGGACTCAATCTTGGGAGAACTGTGTCCCTGGAAACTGAGGCATACAGTGAGACTTCAGTCACAGAATTAATTGCAGGACTCTGTAAGAAAAGACATGAATACAGTTAACTTCATCCTAATTGGCGAGCGAGCGAGACACTTACAGGGATAACACAATTGAAAATTGGGGATGTTTGTTGGCGAGCAAGCGAAGCAAGCGAGACACTATCAGGTATAACTCAATCGAGATTTCGCTATATTTATTTATTTGTTCATGGGGTACGTGAGACCTCTGTTTTCGCCCGCGCTTCTAATTACGTAAGTTAGGTAAAGCGTTCACAGTTCCAGTATTTTTCAATTAACGAGCGCGGAGAATCCTGCTGCACTACCTTACGCAACTGTTTCAACCAAAACGTTTATAGCTACTCTCTTCTTGAAACAATTGTGAAGTCTTTGTCAAGCTGCGCTTCTTTGCCACTGCTTTCTAAGTTTATTCAGGTAATTCTGTTATTGTTAACTCAGCTAAGAGCTTGTTGTCAACAGTGACTGGTAAATTCAAATAGTCAGAATGACTCAAATTTGGTACTACGGAAGTTACTACTGCTCAAGAAAATGAGGTAAGAAAGTAATTTTGTACTTGTGTGCTAAAATTGATTGTCTTTTGTTTATGTAGCTGAGAGCTTGTTGTCAAGAATTCGAGGTAATTCAGATGGTCAAAGTAACTTCAATTTGATTACAGAAGTTATCAATACTCAAGAATGAGGTAAGTAGTAATTCCATATTTGTTGGCTAAAATTACAAATAATAACACTGGTTTATTTTTTATCGTAGCTGAAAGCTTGTTCAAGAGTTACTGGTGATTGAGATTATCAGAATGGTTGATGTTTGATACTACAAAAGTTACCATTAATCAGGTAAGAGAGTGATTTTGTATGTGTTTGCTGAAATCTAATGTCATAACTGCTATTATAGTGTTTGCATGAAGTAAGCTAAAAATAGTAACATTTTATGTTACCTAACTATCAGGCTCGCTCGCCATTTGTGCTCAAGCACACCACTAGTTATTCTGATGGGATGTTACAGCCTCACACACACACACACACAAACACTCACATAAAGACGGAATATCACACTGACGAGTGTGGGCTGTTCCAGCTGATTGAAGACGGTACACATAATGGTGCCACAACGGAACATGCCCCCTTTCTCACAATCAGGGTTGCTAGGTGGGGGCGGGCCATTCCACTCTAACAGCTGATTGGATTGCTGAGCATTCGTCTAATAAAAGTCAAAAGTAAATCTTACAATCTACTACTTTTCTCTTTAGACATACACTACAACCAGACATACATGTAGATTCCAGGTACATGTACATGTCTATACATACACTACAACCAGACATACATGTAGATTCCAGGTACATGTACATGTCTATACATACACTACAACCAGACATACATGTAGATTCCAGGTACATGTACATGTCTATACATACACTACAACCAGACATACATGTAGATTCCAGGTACATGTACATGTCTATACATACACTACAACCAGACATACATGTAGATTCCAGGTACATGTACATGTCTATACATACACTACAACCAGACATACATGTAGATTCCAGGTACATGTACATGTCTATACATACACTACAACCAGACATACATGTAGATTCCAGGTACATGTACATGTCTATACATACACTACAACCAGACATACATGTAGATTCCAGGTACATGTACATGTCTATACATACACTACAACCAGACATACATTGTACATGTAGATTCCAGGTACATGTACATTTCTATAATTCCTCTGAGTGCACAACAATAGATATCCATAACTTTTGTGCCTGTAGCCTTTAGAACTGAATTTCGCAAGGAATGGCGAGGAGGGAGGGAGGGCTCCAAGGGCATGTGTTTTATGGCTTAAAAGTATTCCTGTGAGGAATCACCTCGTTAAATTGTGCCCCTAAATTATGGTGGGGGCGGGGTCCAGCCCACAGAGCCCCCCTTCCTACGCCACTGGTTAAATTATTGAACGACAAATGAATCTAATGAGTGCTGAATCAGCAAACCTTACCAAAATGCTAGAGAAAGCTTGGTACTGGGAACAGTTGACTCTGTCCACATCCTGGAGTGGTATGGTGACAGAAGCAGGAATTAGGAGAGCCGTGTATCCTTCCCCGTCACTCTTCTGTATCTCAGTCGGCAGGTGGATGGTGACGGTAGATCTCGGAAAGACAGTGCCGGATATTGAGTTTTGGAGTAGCACAGTAAAAGGAATCTCGGGCCCGATGCGGGAGAGAGGAATGGCTGATATGTCAACAGAGGACCGTACAGCACGGTTGCTGCTGAACTGCATCTGTGCCACTCTGCCAAATCATCATCACAAGTTAATATTTTAGTAATACACACTAAATAGATAAGTGGATGTAATGGAGCACTTCATGTCTGAATTAAGCGAATATTGCAGATACACATATAATATAATATATAATAATATAACTAAATATAAATTTAGGTAGATGTACTGGAGAAATTATGTTCAGTAAAAATGGCAGATTTGCGTACAATAACCACACACACATTTATTGTCAACACTCACGAAGTGGACAGTCTGTACTCTCCCAGAGTGTCCAGAGCTATCAGCACATTTCGAATAGGAGACAGATTGGAGGTTCCCCCGTCCCTGGCAAACAGAGAGATGTTGAAGCTTCCCGCTCCGAGGAATGGTAAGGTGTCATTAAAGGTAAAGGAGACGGACAACTTACTGCTGCCCCCTATAGCAATAACCTCCGCTAAGGGACACTCTATTAGGGTCCCATTCTCTGCACGTAGATTGCATACCGTATTCTGCAAATTATAAAATGCACACCAATAAAAGACGTCTACAGAACAAAAAGGAGGCATTTCAATGAAATTATGTTTGATTGTTTGCAACCGTCTCTATGACCACTCCTAAGCCATGGGAAAGAGTTGGAATACATACACAAGTGCAATTTCTTTGTACATAGAGAGAGAGTGTGTGTGTTCTCCTGTTGCCTAGCATAGTCAACTTACTACACTCGTGAGGATTATCTGACTAGGCACTTGTATAATGAAGGCGGAGTCCAGGGACGTCTCGACACCAATATTAGTAACCGTGACATCAATAGTGAAGACATTCTCTCGAGCCAAGATGAGCTTGTTGGTACCGTCGGCAACCGTACTCCCCGTCAAACTAGAATAAACAACCAAGTGTAAGAATGAGAAAGAATGTGTGCGCGTGAGAGAGAGAGAGAGAAAGGTGTGAATGCATCAGAGTGTTCTCAGATCTGTGCTCACGTACTTGAGGGAACCAGTGACATCCAGGACTCCTTCACACTTACTGGGGTCTGTCACGGAACAGTTGATATTAATAGTGATCTACGAGCACACACATATGTACGTACATGGACACGAGCACACACATACATACATGGAAACAAGTGCACACATACATACATGGAAACGAGCACACACATACTTACATGGACACAAGCACACGCGTACATACATGGACACAATCACACACATACATACGTGGAGCAGGACAGAGTTGGGGTCAACAGAGTGGCAGCGACTGGTACACTCTAATTACATGGACCCTCAGGGCTGCTTATAGAAAACTAATTTAGGAGGAGCAAAAACAACTTATTTTAGATTTTAGGAGGAGCAATGAGAGCAGAAGATTCAGTTGTTTAAGAGAGCTATGTATTTGACAACATGCAGAGTATATCAAGTTATGTTGCATGGCCGAAATGTTAGCCAAAGAGTTTCTGGGAGGGGGACAAATTATCCAGTACAAATGGATAGCACAGGTTGTATACAAAACAAAATGTATGAACTATCTACTTGTTCGATGAAGAGTAATACAACATGTTTTCCCAGGCCCAAACAGCGCTGACCCCTTACCGGATAGTCATATTGAGTGCTGGCCAGCAAGTCTCCTCTCTCATACTTGCGCAGCTTGGGATGCAGAGGCTTGCCGAACCTCGCCAGAGCTGGCTCCTCCTCCAGAGATATGGGCTCATCGGCATCTTCCACCATGATGCTCACCAAAATAGCAGCTGGGTCTCGCAGAGTGTCCTAAATGCAGACATACATTCCAAAACAAGACACCACCACATTATTATGCTACTTGACAGGACTGGTGGAAAGAGGGAGAGAATGCTTTTAAATACTTATGAAATCTTATAAAGATCTTTATGGGCAAGATCATATGAATTTAATAAGATTATACAAGATTTTTTATTCCTGCAACTTCAAGTAACAGCCTACATGTGAGCAACAGCCTACATGTGAGGTGGGAATGAACATGTGACACAAAACATGTGCTTACAAACAAACTCAGATTGCTCACATAAAGTGCAAAGGTCACAGTGTCTCCACAAACAGCGTTGCCTTCGCCGGAGCCTGCAATAGTTGTGCTGCTGACTAGAGAGTTTACAGTAGTCACCCGACCATTCTCGTACAACCCAACACGATTTAGAGTAATGTCCGCAGACAAATTATACTTCAGAGCTACACACACAAAACACAAAAAATATGAAATTTTATCTTTACTTGTAATCTCACAAATTAATGAAACAAGTCGGACTTATAATGTACATACATGTGTAATGCATGTGTTGTAACTGATGATGAAGAAATAGAAATACAGAGTAACAGGGCATAGCTCACCGAATCTGGAGACTTCAGTTTGCTGGGTGGTGTAGTAGAAACATGGAGTGATGTTGAAACTAAGGAAGAATAACGCAAAGTGTGAAAGAAGTGAATATATCTAGTGCGAGACAGAAATTTAACTAAAGCTAAGGAATCAAAGGCACTGTTACAAAAAAAAACACCTAGTGTTTAAAACACATACACATTTGCAAAAACATGACTTTTGTTGCAGGTAAAAGCTCTCTACACACTTGCATGCAAATGGTAGGTTTACTGTAACCTCATGTGGACCTTGTCAGACGTGATTGCAAAAACAAACAAGCAAAAACAAACAAACAAACAAACAAAAAAACAACGAAAAATCTCAACTTTATACTGTTGAATTCTTGGCACTGTCAGAATGTATAGCCTAAAGCCATAAGAATAATGTACCCAGAAAACCAAGCACAGAAATTTCAGCAAGGATGTGTTTCCGCCTTACCAGTGCAACATGCTGTTCCCATCAGAGCACACGCGACTCGAGTCTCCTACGATGTCAAGTTCCCTGGCCCCGAGCAAGGAGGTGGAGACATTGACGAGGGGACTTCCCCTGATGGTAGTAATCCTCCCACTGCTGAGGTCAGCCACGGTCAAGTCAGGGTAGCCATTGCTGTCTATATCCACACCCCCGGACATGGAGTAACCAAATGCCGTCGCTGAATATTGCGGAGTAATGGTCTAGACACACCAACAAAGAAACTGGTGTCACCATTGCCCCAGCCTGTATCCCTTTACCTACTGGTATTGTTAGCATTATGTACTTGAAGCAAAAGCAAACAGGAGCCTCCTATTGCATGTATGCTGTATGTCATGTCTGGACACAGTGAAACTAAACATTCAGCTCACATTATAGGATATTTTTCCATTTTGGGACTACTACAAAATGTGATGACTTCCCGAGACGCAGCTTTATTAATACGCCAGAATTACTAGAATATCAGTTAACTAAACGGACCGTGTTACTAATTATAGAAAATGTAAGTACATATCAACTTGCCACTCCTACTTACTATACATGTATATAGAACATGTAGGTACATACAACTTCCATTGCTAATTATAGAACACTGCTAATTATAGAATATGTAGGTACATCACTTCCATTGCTAATTATAGAACACTGCTAATTATAGAACATGTAGGTACATACCACTTCCATAAGCTAATTATAGAACACTGCTAATTATAAAATGTAGGCATGACTATTGAGTTTCCAGCCATGCTCCACATACTTACCTGGAAAAGGTCTAACACCAATCCTGATTCACTCCCTCTGTAGACGTAGATCACCCCATCATTCAGGTAAGGGGCCGATAATGCAATATCCTCAAATCCATCTTGATCAATGTCACCGATAACTTCCACGCCAATTCCAAACCGACCTCTCAAAGATGAAGGTGAATTGATTACTTGAGAGTATGCGTTGTTGAACTAAAAACAAATACACATTTGGAATAACATCTTCTGAAATAGTGGCTACACCTTACCGGATTGCTTGGATTGCCAGTATGTATGTAGACATAGGCACGCCCCCTGTCTGTTCTACACAGCGGACACCCGATCACCAAACTATGATATCTGTGTTCACAACAAATATGCTTAATAAATGATACTAGGTAAGGTGTGATCAAAAGGTAAGGTGTGATCAAAAGGTAAGGTGTGGTTAATGTGAATTGCACTATACACTACATGAACCACTCACCCATCAGCATTTCCAAAGTTCACTGCAGCAAAGTCGTACCCAAAATAACCATCCAACTATATGTAACACACACACACACACACACACACACTTTTCAATCCTATAAGTTAAAATTTAATATTGGCTGCCACATTGTAATTAGATTTTTACGAGTCATTTCCATCAGAATTCCGATACCGTTGGTAATCACACATGTGCATAATTACACACACACACACACACACATACCTCTTCTCCCATAATTCTGTGACCAGATCTAAGAAGATCTCCATTTACTATATCAACCTACACAAAACAGAGACAACAACAACACAATAAATACATGGAGCGGAGCAAGGGGGCGGGGCAAGGGGGAGGGGCGGGGGAAACAATCCTATAGTACACTTCTGAGCTAGTGTTTACTCAAATTCTTGAAAGGTTATAACACCTCGTGTCTTTTGTAAAAGCTTTGGGTAGACAAAGTTGTAAATTTTAGAAAGGATTCACGTAGGCAATTGAGCTGGGGTCTCTAGATCATTTAGAAGGTCGGGGGGGGGGGGGAGCAAACAAAATCTGCAAACTAACTAGAAACAGAATTTACACAATTATTAATGCACGCGCACACAATGAATAGTACTAGATTTAAAACATCGTCCATTGCGCATGCACTTAATTATATTCATGATTTAAAATGAAACTTACATATCCCAAATGAGCAGCACCACGGGGACTACTCATGGCAATCTCTACACACACACACACACATACACATTCATTACAGATAGCCTGCACAAACCTTTCTATCACAACACTACCCCCTCTAATTACTAGTGATGTGCTTGAGCAAAAATGGCAAGCGAGCCTAAAACTACACTATTGTTAAACGATTAATTTTAACTTCAACACTCAAGCTACTACAAAAAGTCAAGTTATGATAAAGGGGATTCAATACCATAGTAACCACTCCCTGCAACAGTTAGAATTGAAAAAAAAAAGCAAAAAAAGCAACAAAAACAAGTAGCATTATTTACACGTTTTCTTTGTAATATTCTTTAGCTAGGTAAAGGCACAATACTTTCACACAACTGAACATACCTACACAAGGCTTCCCTTCATAGTTACTCTAGTGGACAAAGAATTTTCAAGCAAATACAGTTTAGTAGGGCTCATAACTGTGACAAATAGCTTATTAACTTACCGCTGCCACTAACTCGAATAGAAATGGAAGTTTTTGAGTTTTAACTAAGAATTCAGAACGGTAAACAATTCAAGTTCTAGGGTGATACGAGTAATGATCGCTAAACCAGAGGATTCATTTAGTGAAGTTTGGGACGGGGTCAAACAACGAGCTAACACAAAAATACGAGAAGGTCAAAGTACAAAATGACATACGTACGTCCACACATCTATATAAACGTACAAACATCCCAGATTTTCAATTGTGTTACTCCTGTAAGTGTCTCGCTCGCTTTAATTAAATATTCACATATACAAAATAAAACAAATCTTGCTATTAAATCACTCATCTTTTAATTATTGGTCGTTCTCAAGAGTCAGAAAAATGTTACAGTAGCCACACAACCCCCCCCCCCCCCCCCCAATTATTGGTAATCAGTAATTAAAATACATGAAAATTTCCAGACGTACGAGCGTTGCCAGTGGATTTGGCAGATGTGAAATAGCCAGTCTCCACGTGGTAGCCACTATACGTCTGTATGGCTTCATCCACACCATTGGGAACAGGGCCGGTACCTATCCTAAAGAATGCAGGCTGTGTGGTTGGGAAGATAATCTTGTACAGGAAACCTGGATTAGTACTAGATACTGCAACAAACAATACACAAATCAATCAATTAATCAATTAATCAATCAATCTGTCTATCTATCTATCTGCTCTATCTATCTGCTCTCTCTATCTATCTATCTATCTATTCTGGCTATCTGCTCTCTCTCTATCTATCATTTTCTCTCTTATCTCTCTACCTATCAATCAATCAATCAATCAAATCTATCTATCAACTTACAAAAATTACAATGCAAGGGGAAAAAAAGTGATGCATTAAAACCAGCGAATGGTTATGGGTGGGTGTGGTTTGTATGGACTTACTTTCTCCAGAAAAGAAGTCGTATGCTAGCAGTCTATCTTCCATACCACTCTACATGAACACATCATCATACATACATACATACATCCTTTACAAACTAATCAAATTTCATACTATAAGACATCCTATTATACACACACACACACACACACACACACTACAACTGCACACAAACTCTCACTCACCTGAGCTACAAGTCCAGTGTCGATTCCAAATACTCGAGTTATTGGTGCAAGAACTGGAAAATGATGTACAATCATACAATAGAATACCGCTGGGTTATTAGAGAGAGACTTTCTAATTTAGCAACTTTCTTAAAATACAATATTTATTTGGTGACTGAATGTTTGTAACACATCTGGCTGCACAAGTAAGCAAAGAATATTGAAGATCATTAAAATTTGAACTTGACCAACAGAAATTTCTCTCCCACTACTCACTGATAGTGTTCAGAGATTGGCCCCTCCAGATACTAAACTGTGGACTTACGTGATGAAGGGTATACATTGGAGAAGGAGGAAGCCTCCAAATTTCTGGACAAGATCACTATTCTACCATTCAAATCGTACAAATTAGGATTCCTAGATTGTTGAGCTTGCCTATGGTAAGGAGCCGTTGTCTAAAACAAACACAAAAACACTACACTTAACAAAACAAGAACAACAAAAAACACACACAAACAAACAAACAAGGACTGCTATAGGGCTCAACACTGTGAGCTATGGGAGTGTAAATAAGTGTTGGATATTCCTCTTGCAACTTAAGCTTTGATAAAAAAAAAACAGCAAACAAACTTAATGAAGTTGTCCATGTCAGGGACACATACAAGTTACACCACAACGTGGAGGTTGGTGTGGGATTTACAAAACCGAAGGTCGAAGGTTCAAGGATAGAGTAAACCCTGTGTTGACCAAAATGGAGTGGTGCAATCAACTTGTACCATGGCTCTAGGCTATAGGAAAATAAAAACTAATTTTTGATTGGACGATTCACTTATTCACCTCCTAGGATGGGTATGAAATATATTCACTGCAAATTGAGCAATCTGATTGGACAGTATAGACATACACGTACCATGGTACAGTATAGTAAGTATAATACATCCTAATTGCACCAACAAGGGGACCTACAGTAACTCATCACTACCGGGTCCAGCACCAACCTTCGGGGCACACAGTGGAAATTGAACATGCGCAATGTATTGACACTAATTAAAGTGAATGTAAGCCAGCCGATAACCCAGTCAAGTGTTAAACTCCTCACCACACCCCTAACTCCTCCCAGTGAAGAATACTTACCACAACTCTATCGCCAAATGATCTCAGACTGTATCCTAGCAACTGACCCTCCAGGTTGACTTGATCGTTAAGAACAGGTACAACCAATGCTATATATTATAAAAGCTACAATTCAGAGATTATTCATGTAGAAACATACGTGCAATAATTAGAACGAAATGAATGACAAGAGAATGAATGAATGAATTCTTTAAAATTAGTTAAGTGAGTTGGTCATTTAGAGCTCTATTTTAGCTTACAGTCTTTAGTAAGTCCAAAGTTCAAGTTTTCTCTGCAGCCTTCATTGATGTTGAATGGACACTCGTAGATAACACCTTCTTGAAAAGAGAAACTCCCGTTGCCTCGAGGGGCACTAATAAGAAGTCTTTAAAACAAAACAACAACAACAAACAAAAACAATAGGAACAAAAATTCAAATTTATTTCCCTTGCTTTATTAACATTTTTTAAGAGTTGACCGAGTTAATTGTGGCCCCCCCCCCCCCCCCAAAAATAAAATAAATAAAGAATGGATTAGACTAGCAGAAAATAGTATTTGTTTCCACATTAAATGGTACAAAAGTTACAGTCAGAAACTCTGACAGGTTTGTTGGTAAATGTCACACTTATTTCATCCAAACTTGAGGATTTCTTCAAACACACTCTCACTTAGTAAGTTATGCATCCTTAATTGTAAAAAAGAACAATCCCATAAAATTTTCAGTGAAGAAAAATCAATCAATTTGCTGGCTACTTAACTAGTCCACAAGAATCGGCAAGAGTGCAAGTGCTAATGCATTTAATGTAATAAATATTTCTGATGCACTTCTCAATGAATTGCCTATTTCCCAGAAGGAACACCAGATAGACAACCACATGTGCTGAAACCTTTCTTTCACACTCTTTACTCAATAAACAGTCCTTAATGATTCACCAGGCAAAATACATCACACTGGCAGGGATATGTTTCTAAGGCAACCACCACTCTACATTTTAATTTAGCTCACCAACCCTCACAACAGAACCCCAGTGTTGCCAAGGGAACCGGCTGGCAGTGCAGTGATAAGAAATTTAATTTCAATCATGATCAAATGATCTTAGAAATACCAGAGGTTAGATATAGTAACCAATCCGAGCTAACCAAGATCCAGGTAAGGTTTCCTGCTGAGGTTGGACTGGTTAGAAAGATGGTCTGTTAACTTTTGAACTTTGCCATGAATTCATCCTAAACTTAAAACTTCAACTAACAATAGCTACTCAGGGGAGGCTCCACTGGGGGGGGGGGCAATTGCCCCCCTCTTCAATTAAAAAACTTGTGACTTTGTATCACTACATGAAGAAAAGAAAAGATACTTTGGAACATTTTAATCAGTCTTTTTGTATGATGTATTATAGCTTAAAAATCAGATTTCATAGGAGTGTAATTTTGCCCCCCCCAACCACAAGTGTGTGGAGCCTCCTCTGCTACTGTACCAGTCTACACATCATAAGGACAATGACCAGGGAGGGCTTGGCACTTGTTCCACTACCACATGGACAGGCAGGACAGGTGCTAAATGTTACTCGTGTAAGAATCAATTAACCAGACAACTCACAGACATGGTCAGACTAGAAGAAGACATTGGTACCTTGCTATACCACCTGTACTCAACTTCACTCCCTGTACACCACTACCTCCTGGACTCATCGATTGAATTATTGTAACACGCCCCATCAAACCAAACACGAAATCTATTCCATCAATGATAAACTGGAAGCTTCACTAACATCACATTTCCCAGTCCTAGGAAACACACACTGTATACGCCCCACAAACAAATCAAGTCATCCACAAGATGACTTTTAACCGTATTAGTGGAATTTGTTAAAATGCAGAAATTAAAATGAAAGGTTTCAGGAACTGAAAAGCTGTAACGAGGAAAGTGGCACAATGATGAGCTTAGACTTGTAATACACTTGTAGTAGAACGAGATATTACCGCAGCCCCAGACCTGCTATGCTTTGCTGAGTGAGCAGACAGGAACAGTAAAGGATGGAGTATCAATCTGGACCGGCCATATGAAAACTTTGTGGCATGGCAAAATGCACCCATAAAAGACCTAACAATCCCTGCTTACAGATTGATAAGTGCATAGATAGAGAGCTGCAGGATGTGAAAAGAAAAAGAAAGAAAAACAGAGATAAGACAAAGGCAAGCTGGTACTTCCTAACTTCCAGTTAGCACATATCTGCCCAGGAGAGAGCAACACTTCATGAATATCATTCACTACATCAGCTACTCCTAAAAATTCATTGTGGGTGCCTACAAGACTGGGGTGTGGCACGTTGGTAACCAAGCAACCAGTTACAGCTGATAGGAATGGTGCATACATAACAATAGGGGAATGAAGTTACATTCCAATTAACACTAGGGAAGTAAAAACCAATCAACAAACAAACCAACCACCATAACTACAGTGGGCAGGAGTGGCTGGACTCTTTAGTATCACTCATTGCAACTATGATGTGTAACAAGTTATGTGGGCTATGAAGTTGGTATAGCAGTTAAATAACATCTTATTATTGATTACCTAATGTTTCTATATGTACCATACTCTTTCTTCTTTTTTCCCTCCTTTATTAAACATTTAAATGTACTTTTTATTTATTTGTGTAGGTGTGTGTATTTGTGTTCAAAGCTGTGGATCCCACTTGTATGGGTTCAGTCAAATACCTTTGAAATGTACCAACTCGCTAAACTACCAACAAACATGCTTATCACAGCACTTATAGGGGGACAGTCTTGGCACATCAAAGATTTGAACAATACCAAAACACGAGGAAATATCTGAACCTGTTCCAAAAGGTGCAAAGTCAATCAGAGACTACAAAAGACACTTTATAGCTATCTTTTATCTTGTAACAGCAAAATGGGCCTGAAGAGAAGGGCAAGTTCCATATTGATACTCACCAGAGCCAAAAATATACACAACCAAAGATAACAGGAGGCTGGGAATTAACTTGTGAGATAACAGGAGGCTGGAAATTAACTTGTGAAAATGAACTCTCTAAACATAATTATTATGTCTAAATTATATTACTCAGTTCACCATGGAAACAAGATGTCGTTTGTGAACAATACTTTTACATTATACACATACACACATTACACACATATATACATACATACACACATACATACACACTGCTGTATAGTTCCACAGCCAATCCCTTCAATAATGTTATGTGCCATAGAAGTCACAAGTTACATGAATACCAGTAGACTTGCTTCACTATTGTTATAAGTGACACTCATGTACTACTTCATACAGGAGACATGACAACATGACATCACACACACACACACACACACACACACATTACACCTTTATAAACAAGGACACAATATCACAGTGAGACAATTTATTGGCAAACTTGATTCAAAGAATTCGACATCTTCCCCCCCCCCCCCCCCCCCCCTGAGGACTTCTTGCTAAAGTTGAAATGTCTGAGTTAAAGTTTTAATTAAACGTAATATATTGGCTGCTAAAACTGATAAAAACTATTAATTTCAGCCAAGAATGACTGAATCATTAGCTTCTGCTCTAATGTCTACAGGCAATAAAGGTGACATAATTTAGAACGAGAGGTTATTTGGTAAAGGTCACCACACTCATGACTAACACATCACACAAGTACTCTCTCTCTCTCAATACTCACACGTTGGTGTCGTTGGAGATTCGGTGCTGAGCAATGGCCCAGCCAAACCCCACCCTCTCACTTCCTACGATGCCGCTTTGCACTATCGTCGGAGATAGATCGTCCAGGTTGAGAGCGTGGGAAGGACATGTGTACAGCGATGACATCAGCTGCCATAGTAACGCCACGGCAACACGTTGGCCTGACATCTATAGTAGTGGGCTGGGCTGAAGGAGACAAAATAAACAATACCAAGCAGAACTGATGATGATGATCACACCCACTTTACACACTACACCACACCCCCTAAGTGCCACTTTCAACAAACAGTAGCATACATAGTATGCACTGTTGTCATCTATCACATATTCTTTATGCTCTCAATGTAAATTACTACCAGGAACAAAGAACCAATATCTGATAACATATCCTCCGCTCATGAATCTGATGATCTTTCCCTATTCACAGAATGTGGTCACTAGCTATGGATCACACCTGGCAGGAACCAATGATGTAACTGAGCGTGTGCATCTATTGCTGGAGTAAATTTATTTCAGCTGTCCAATTCAAGACCACAACCACTCATACAGGCTTGAGTCACAAAAACTCCTAGCCAAGATGCTGGTACACACACACACACACACACAGCCACACACACACACACACACAGCCACATGAGACCTAAAGGCCACCAACTCAGACAAGCTTGAACTCCTAGAAGAAAAATTCTGATGTATGACTCACAGATTCTTGGCCCCTTAAACAAAATGTTAGCTCCATGAATCAGTATGTGTATATGTATGTATAATATATACCAATTATATCGTCCACTACAAGTGATCCATTTATACCACGCTAGCATACTCACCAACATACTATTACTATGAAGCACTCATTAAATAATTACCACTGTGTACTAGATGTTGAAACAACAGAGGAATTCCTATAAGATTATTCAGGAGAAACCCTCTACAGTTACAATGTAGAAAGAACGTTCACTTCCTTACACTAAATACTCTCTAGTACACACACTACCATACTATACACACGGTAGTACAATACAGAGCATGCTACTGTTTGTATATCCCAGTATATGCAATCACTGTAATATCACTTCATGATATTAAACATATGTATGTGCATGCACTTATAATCTGATGTAGTGCCTCGAGGCTATACCATGACCTTGAAAACAACAACAACAACAACTCATATTTGTTAACATTTGCACGAATATTGAGTCTAGTTTAACTCAATCGTGCAAAGTTCCACATTATTTCTTTCTATTCACCTTTTGTTCTTCTAGCACAGTGCCACACACACTAAAAAGACTGGAAACTATACGGAAACAGTTAATCCTCTTCATTTTATCTCCTTAGGAACAAATGGGCATTGAAATTAACTTTGCACTGTGGACCGGTAGTCTTACGTATGCTTGCCATTTAATCGCTCGGTTAACCCCGCCATGCTTCACTGAGCACGTGCAAAGGCCCTCCCATCCCACTAGAATTAAATCAGCTAATCCAACAAGCATGTGTTATTCCATCATTCCAACCACAGGACCTGCTCTCACTCAGAGAACAAGAACTCTATCACGACTCATATTTCACCGCAAGCTAAACACAGGAGGATTGGAATGTTGGACGTGACAACTATGCCACAGTCAGCACACAGAGTGCTCCACATACCAAACCACAACAGTCATATCCCACCCATGCCCCACCCACATCCAGTGGTGCACTACCTATGCCCCCACCTACAGACCTTGCAAGTCGATTAATAAAATATAGAAAACGAAGATATTTTTTAATGTTTTAAATTGAGTTGGTAAACATTCATTAATGAGTTAGTATAAACCTAATATGTCCCAAATGTAAGAAATTGACACTTTCACTTGTAACTAAATCTGCTTTGATTTAATTATAATCCGAAGTCTAAACAGGTCATAGGTCAGAAGAGAATTTATTCTACTGTATTGCACACAAATGGCAGCTCAAGTGTGTCAGTGATAATATTCCTTCCAAGCTGCTATTATAACACACGTATGCACCATCTACATTCAATAGAGCCATATTGTCGTTAGCTCCACACACAATTTCTCCGTTACAATAAGGAATCATCTAACTTTGTTACAAAACAAGGAACAACACAAACATCCAAGACTTTATTTAGTCAATGAAACCTGTTTAACGCCATTCCCTAGCTTCATACACCGTCTGCTCATCAAACAGCCACTAATGAAGGTACACTCACTACAAGATGCTCTTTTAGTACAACTAAAAACATAAAAAACTAACTATTCAAGATTTAACAATCTGCCGTGAAAACAACAATAATACGAGTGTGAAAATTTTCTCTCTAGATCATTGATACCAGAACTTAGCACTGACAACAGGAACCAGAGCATGGGGGCAAAAGGGCAGTAGGAGTCTAAACTTGTAAACATATTGTAGCCTTGCAAAACCAAGTATGTAAATCAACTAAGAAATATTCACACGGACAAACATGCTAGGTAATAGTCAAGTGTTCACTACATCTTCTCCCTTACTGGGGACAAAAGGAACTCCTAGCTGAGCAATTTTACACAACAGACATCCCAGTGGATCTAGCCAGACAATAGTTTCCTTAATAATGTAAATAACACCATAAACTACAGCAACATTCAGTCTGCACTGAAGGAATATTGTGAGTCACACGCACACAAATCGTACCTTTAAAAACTCCAAAATAGTACACCGCAGATCTACTCTCTTCTACTTCTACTATATTCCACTACTCCAGAATTACCCACAAAGTAGTAAGGCAGGATGGCGTATAGGATTGGTAGGAAACTATTTCAAATAGTTGTTCTAGTAAATTGAATCAAAGTAGGTGGAGCTAGGCAAACCGGTCACGTTATAGCTCCACCCTTTTCCATTGTAGAAGATCGAACGACGGCACTGCTGGGTAGCAGCGGTAATAATGGCGGACGTGATAGAGGTTCCCAGGAGGCTGCAGTTCGATTCAGAGAGCCTGAGGTTGTATTTGACCAGGCAGCTCCAAGGCTTTTCCTGTGACCTGGCCCAGCTCAAAGTTCGCAAATTCAAGTAAATACTCGAGCTAGCCTACTTGCATTGCATTGCCAGCTAGGCTGCAAGCAACAGTTTTCATTAGTCCATTCTCCAGGTATGGAGAGTCTAATCCAACCTACCACCTGCAGACTTCAGGAGGTGCTCAGTATGTGCTGAGGAGAAGACCTCCTGGAAAACTACTGCCTGGAGCACACAGGGTGAGCAGGAGAGAAGTAGGTGTGGCTGGATAGCAGTAAAATGGTTTAGCAAGACCCTTTACCAGAGTCTTGTCAACTGATTGGGGTGACGTCACCCTGAGCATTGTGCGAGTATAAGTTTTTCCGTAGGGCAAGAGAACTCAAGTGAAACCGAAAGATGACCAGGATAGAGTTATTATAATCAATTGTTACTATAAGACAGTTAAAGTATTATAAATTACATGTATCGAGCACACACAATCACTTGCAAGTAGTGAATAATAATTAGATCCAAGGCTATCAGTCAACAGTAGTGTCCCCCTTTCCACTTGTGTGTTGAAATTATATTCCATTTTGCAGGGAGCAAACCTTTTTAATGCTTTCTTGTGCATTCATATATTAGACCACCTGGTCTCACAGACTACCTTATCATTTGTATCTTTACTGCAGCATTTGCTTATATTTGGAACGAGCAATTAAAAATTTCATTTATAAAATTTTACTGATTTTATTGTTAGGTGGACAGAGAGTTCAGAATACTGTCTGTACTACATAGCGTGAACTTCCCTGTTCCCAAGCCCCTCCTACTTTGCGAGGACCCTCGGGTCATTGGCACAGAATTCTACATAATGGAACATGTGGAGGTAAGAGAGGGAGGGAGAGGAAGTAGGTGTGGCAGAAAGGGGTGAAAGACTGTGGAGAAGAAAAAGTGGTGTGGAAGCAGAAAGGCAGGAGGATGAGGCATCAGGGAGAAAGGGAAATAGGAAGAGAAAAAGAGAGGAAGTGAGAAGGGGTGGGTTAAGAAGTGGAAAAAGAAGAGAAGAGAGAAGTTAAAATTAGCTACTTTTTTTAGAATTAATCAGCACAAACACTTTGAGAATGGAAAGTTTCATTTTTTCTCTCTCTCTCCATTTCCAGGGCAGGGTATTTAGGGACATCAATATGCCGGGAACTTCTTCCGCCGAGCGCCACGCTTTGTATGTTGCCATGGTGACAACCCTCGTGCAGCTGCATACACTGGACTGGAGAGACTTGGGATTAGAAGACTTTGGGAAGAAGGGAGAATATGCAGCGAGGCAGGTGTGTGTGTGTGTGTGTGTGTGTGTGTTAGGACTGCATGATCTACATATTTGGTAAATGATTGTCACTGCAAAACATTCCAATAGATTAGCCCTGCATACATATATTGGAGGATTCACAGCAAACTATCCTGTTCAACTAAATGGTGATATTTGGAAAGATTATAATTAATGGTTACAAGACATTAGTACACACATGAACACAAACTTCTCGTGAACCAGCTGCATCTATTGTTGTTGTTGTTTGTTTAGTTTATAGTCCTTATTTCCATCTGATGATGCATGTTTGTAACTATGATTGCTGATTTTATTTAGTTCTTAGTGTAGCTCCATTGTTCCTGCACAATAAGTCTGACCTTTCCTGATCTCAGCTATCCAGAGTTACAAATTATTTGTTCATGTGAGAGGTCATCAAATGATACATGCTTTATTGGATAACTTCATGTGCACTGTGTGTGCCAGTATAAATCTGTCCTGACTTTATTACCACAACAAATGCTGAAATAAAGATTGACAAAAGAAATAATAATATGGAATAGATGTTGTGCTCTGACAATTATGTTATTGTTTATTGTTTGTTAAAAATTAAACATGGTGTTAATGTTGTCACTCACGCGATAGTGTTTGTTATTGTTGTTTATTGTTTATTTCTTGGTAGGTATCAGTGTGGAGTAACAACTATAGGAAGGCAGTGGTGGAGGGAGAAGAAGTGGACCCAGCCATGGACAAGCTTGTCAAGTCTCTCACTCAGCACACGCCCACCTCTCCTCAACCCACCTGTATGTTCCTGAGGAAAGCATACTGTAGTACACTACATGTGGTTGCTAGGGCAGCCACAAATACTGTAATTCGCCAGTAGAGTTAAACTTAGCTAAATGTTTTTATATTGCACTATTTTTCACACAATGTTTGAATGAGAGGACTTCGGCAAAAGTCGAAACGTCGAGTTAAGTTTTTTAATTAACAGTATTGGCTGTCAGAATGAGAAACTTTGCTATCATTACAACTATTTCAGCTGAGAATGACTGAATATTTGAATGATTGAATTATTATACCTATCAGTAATTGTATTGGGTAAAGGGTTTATGTGTATGTTGACGACACAAGTTGAGTGGAACAAGTTTAGTCAGTAATTATTTTTCCCCTTTGATAATTACTTTTTGTTGTTGTAGCTATCATTCACGGAGACTACAGGATGGATAACATAATCTTTCACCCAACTGAGGTACGTATGGAAGATGACGTTATTGTTGATTGATATTTGAGAATGGGTGTGTTTGTTATTGTCGGCATGTAGCCGCGAGTGTTGGCTGTTCTGGACTGGGAGTTGTGCACCATTGGCTGTCCTCTAGTAGACGTTGCCCAGGTCTTGTGCTTCTCTATCTATAGCCCGGGAGAGATGGTCTACTACGGCCTGTCTGGTGAGCTGCTTGGTGGTAGGAGGGGCTATTGAATCGTTAGACACAGGATGTGGGAGGGGTTATTTAATTATTAGACACCGGATGTGGGAGGGGCTATTGACGGGCTATTTAATCATTAGACACAGGATGTGGGAGGGGCTATTGACGCATTGCACACCGGATGTGGGAGGGGCTCATGAGTAGGAGTGGCTTTTAATTCATGATAGCAATTAATTATGAGTAGGTGGGGCTATAAATTGTTTGGTAATCACAGGATGTAAGAAGGACTATTAATTTGGTAGTCAATAGGATAGAGGATGGGACTATTATCACAGGATGTAGGATGGGGCATGTTTCTTGAGTCACATGATATAACAGAATCTTGCATAACACGATAGCAGCCATAACAGTAGTAGTGACTAGAATGGCATTCCCCAACTCGGCCAGTATTGTGCTATAAATAGTATCACTCGGCCAGTATTGTGCTATAAATAGTATCACTCGGCCAGTATTGTGCTATTAATAGTGTCACATGTTTTTGACAACTAAGCCTTATTACAATGGCCCTGCCTATTCAGCATACCATTAGTCTGCTACACCTTGTGTCATAATTCAGGTGGGGTTATTGCTGGTGAGGTTGAAGGAGTTCCTACAAGAGAGGATGCAGAACGCCTGTATTGTGCACTGGCCAGGATCCCTTACCCGCAACCTGACATACCATTCTACAAGGCTCTCAGCTTCTTCAGAGGAGCAGCCATAGCTCAGGTGCGTGCTAAGTGAAGGTAGTGGAGGCATGTCTTGTGTCCAATGACTCCAGTGATGTGTTAAGAGGTTTTTCCGTTACTTATTGTAGCTCTATCCTCTGTTATTGTTTTTTTTATTTCAGGAAGATTAATTTCTGCACAATTCATACTAATTGTAAAATCATTGTAGTAATAAGTAAAAATCAAACGTTTCAGCTTGTGAATTTGTTTTCACTGACTTTGAAAGTAAAAATCAACATCAAGGAAGAAAGAAAAAGCAATTAACTTAGTCTGGGGTTTCAAAATTAGTCCAGTTTGAACCGCCTCTACTTGGATATGCTTTAGATAGTGAAATATATTGCCTATTTTTTATTACAAGGACCTAATAGCTAACCACCAACTTACAGCAGCAACACTATTTGTTTTCTACCGTCAATTCATCTCAAATACTAATTTTCATCAGAATACTCAAACTCAGAGAGGATTGAAGTCTGCTTGACCTGGCCTGTCTCTTCCTAACCAGATGACTAATGTTTCTATAGTTGATTTTATAGTTAAGCCCCTCCCTCCCCCCACCCATCTTCAAACCACTTCTGCTGCCTGTGACTCTCCATGTACTATTGAGCTATGTTCTTATTTTAGGGAGTGTATGCCAGAGGGAAGAAGGGAAATGCTAGCAGCTCCATTGCTTCCATGTTCAAGTCTGTTGTGAATCCTATGGCAGAAGTTGGGCTAGCCTTCCTTGAGTAAGTATGGCAGTTGTTTCATTCACATCTACCACAGATGTTCTTGATCTGTATGAGTGGTCAGTTAGAGTGTCTGCTTTTGAATGACTCGCTTCAGTAAGTACTGTACATTTAAATTATTCTGAAGGTCATAGGAATTGTGTGGTAAGATTATGAGATAACCAGTGGTGTGCCTAGCTTTGTAATCTATTTGGTGAGTGAAGTGAGCCAGACACTCTCAGGGGTAGCACAATCTAGTTTTTACGATCTTTATTGATTACTTACTTATACGGTATGGCAACCTTTCCCCAAACCCCCCCCCCCCCTTAAATATGGCAAGTGCACTTTGACTTCAGAGTTTGCTGCTGAATTTTGACTTCATACAGTATGTACAGTACATATGAGCCAGAGTGTGATATAGAGAAGTATTTCAGGAGCAGGCTAATTTATTTTCAGGAGCCAGAGGTGAGTGAAAATAAAGCCTGAGAGTGAAATGTCTAGCCATATCACTCTGAAGAGTGTAGTGGTTTATTCCATGCTAGATATCTTCACTGAAGTAGTTTGTTGGTAACTCTTTGTGTAAAGTTGGCAGTAAACCACTTTAATCCCGCGGCTCCCATCCTACACTAACATCGATCCACCCCCCACGCGAGGCCCCTGGCACTTGGGTAGGTGGCACCATTCTCTCCTAACTCTCCACTTACCTACTCCCTAACTACTCACTTACCTTCCTAACCATCCTACGCTCGCCCATTGAGTCCCAGCACTACTGGCTGAGTAGTTTGGCATGGGTGGCTGTAGGGAACACCACCCCCAATCAACATGTGCTGATTGAGGCTAATTAATGGGGCAGGGCAAGTCCCTTTAATCCCACCAGCACGCACACCTTATCACTGCAAAGCAGCAGAGCTTCCTACCGGAGATTGAGTTTCCCTATGCTATAGAACCCTCCCCCCCCCCCAGGGTAAAGGTGGGAGAAGGTGGGACAAGTTATCAGCGCTCTCCTCAACTGGTGGTGCACTCAGTCAACTCCACGTGTGCTAGCCAGCTGACTGATACCCACCTCTCTATACTCCCATGTGATACTGGGCTTCCCAAGCCCAGTGTCCCTTTACCAAGTGTAGGAGTTCCCGCCTAACTTTCCTCCGTACTATTTGTTAGCTCTTGATGGTAACAAGCTTGAGAAAGGGTCTTTAAAGCCATAGCACCACTTACTGTAACATTTTGTGACTTTCAAAAAACAACAACAAAAAACAAAAAAATAAAACAAGAAAAGGAAATGATTTTGAGGCAAACAGAAGAATGCTTTGTGTCTTGCATGCTACTACCATCCATCCATACACACATAACATATTGCTAGATGTACATACCAGTGGTGTGCTACAGATTTACAAGATTAACAAATATTACATTCTCAAAAAAAAATTCAATTTTTTTATAAATCAATAGATATTTAAGAGAAAACTTTGAGTGTCACCTTTAATGCAGCATAGTTTTTAGTTTCTCACCTCTAGCTTCACAGTGAGATTAGTTAGTATTCTAGCTATTGCTTTATTGTACACATACATATGTATCTCTCTAAGTTGTGAGTCATCTTCTTTCTTCTTCCCAGTGACAAAGCCTCCACACCTTCTGTCCTCGACTTCGTTCATTATTCTAATCGTGCGAGAGATACTCTGAAGGAATTCAAGGAATTCATGAAGGAGCACGTCTACCCTAAAGAATGGTGGGTATGAAGGAACACATAATCTATGGACACTATTTGTAGGCAGGAAGGGAACTAGAACTCATTAGCTACTAGTGTGTGTGTGTGTGTGTGTGTGTTTGTGTGTGTGTTTATGTGTGTGTTTGTGTGTGTGTGTTTATGTATGAGTGAGTTTGTGTGTGTGTGTGTTTATGTTTGAGTGTGTGTGTTTGTGTATATGTGTGTGTGTTTGTTTGATGTCCTGTCATGTGATCATGTAGGAATATTATGCTCATGTGAGCAACCCAGACACCATGTGGACTATCAGCCCGCTCATGGAGCAATGGAAGGAGAAAGCTCGTCAAGCAGGTTTGTGGAACCTGTTTCTGCCTGGTGTATCTGGTTTTACCCAGCTAGAATATGCACCCATGGCAGAGGAGATGGGTAGACTTCCATTCTCTCCAGAAATCTTCAACTGCAGTGCTCCTGACACTGGTGGGTTGCTTGGTCTAATTCATAGTCTAATAATAATATGTTCGTTATCTACTTTGATTGACTAATAAGTGTCGTTGTTGTTTTGTTGTCGTTGTTTTTTATACATATTCTAATGACTTCATTACCTAAATAAACAATACATTGTATGTTAATACTACAAATATATATATTTCAGATGAACACCATCATTTGTCTTTTACCTACTAAGCAATGTTTTCTTACAGTTGTTGGATTAATTGTAGGAACTTGATAATCATCCACTACCCACTTCCTTTACTCACCTATACATATTTCCTGCACTTTGTCTAACTCTATTTCTTTATTTCTAACCACACGTGTCAGGGAACATGGAAGTCCTCCATCTTTATGGCAGTGAGTCCCAGAAGAAACAGTGGTTGGAGCCTCTTCTTCGCGGGGAATTCCGTTCTTGTTTCAGCATGACAGAGCCGGAGGTAGCTTCTAGTGACGCCACCAACATTGAAACCACCATCACGCGGCACGGGGACTCTTACGTTGTCAATGGCGTTAAGTGGTGGAGCAGTGGAGCGGGCGACCCCAGGTGCAAGGTTGCCATAGTGATGGGCGTGACCAACCCCGAGGCTGACCGCACCCACCGGCATGGAATGATATTGGTACCCCTAGACTCTCCAGGAGTCAACATTGTTCGCCCCCTGACAGTGTTTGGATACGTGGATGCTCCTCACGGGCATATGGAGATTCAGTTTAACAACGTGCGAGTGCCGGCAGACAATCTTATATTGGGTAAAGTAAATGAATGACTGTTTATCTTTCTATCTCTTGTTCAATTATTAGCTCGAATTTAACAATAATTCTCTCCAAGTAAACATCTCATAAAACACTTCATTCAGTGCACACTCTCCTCTTTCTAACCCACTTCATTTTACCCCTCCCTACTCCACCCACTTCATCCCACCCCAACCCACTTCACCCCACTTATCCCTGCTCCACCTCACCCCCTCACCACTTCACCCAATCCTCCCCACTCCACCCCACTTCACCCCACCCCTCCCCACTCCACCCCACCCCTCACCACTTCACCCCAATCCTCCCCTCCACCCCAGTGCTATGTTAACTCCCATTTCATCCTCACTGTATAGACATTATGAGTTATAGTCATATGTAGAAATGATTCTTGTGTAGTTACCCCTTCACCCACCTATCCCCTGCTCGCACCTTCTTCACCCCACCCACTTCACTCCACTTCAACCCCACCCCCACTTCATCTTCCCCATTCCACTCCACTCCACCCTCCCCACTTCATCTCACTTGTCCCCACATCCCACCCCACTTCACTCCACTCCACCCCACCCCACTTCATCTCTCCCCATTCCACTCCACCCACCCATCCCCACTTCATCTCACTTGTCCCCACCCTCCCCCCCCCACTCCACTCCCCCCACCCCACCCCTCACCCTTCATCCCACCCCCTTTCTCCCTTCAATTCAGGACTCCAACTTCACCCCCCCACCCCATCACCCCACCCCTCCCCACTCCACCTACTTTATCTCATCCCCACTTCACCCCACCCCACTTCACTACTTCACCCCACCCTCCCCACTCCACCCAACTTCACCCCACCCATTCCACTCCACTCCACCCATCCCCACTCCACTCCACCCCAGTGCTATGTTAACTCCCACTTCATTCTGCTCACTATACAGACATTATGAGTAATAGTCATATGTAAAAATGATTCCTTGTGTAGATTTAAAGAAATAAATATATATATATTTTTTAAATTTATCTTGTTCACAATTTATTTTTCAGCATTCTTTTATTCATAGATTACATAACGTATTAAACCCAGGACCACTCGTATAAGTCCTAGGTTCGATCTCTGGTGACTGCCAAACATTGTTTTTTACTTCTGTATTGTTTAAAAGAAGTTTGTGAATACATCAAATTTAACTTGTATTATTACTGTTTTTATTTAATTTATTTTGTTTTTGTAATTATAGTTGATTACCTTAATTTATCGCTATAATTTATAGGAGAAGGGCGTGGTTTTGAAATAGCACAAGGTCGTCTAGGTCCAGGTCGTATTCATCATTGCATGAGAATGGTAGGGATGGCGGAGAGAGGGCTGGAATTAATGGTGGCCAGAGGAGCTCACAGAAAGACATTTGGGAAGAGGCTGCTAAGACATGTGAGTTGTGGGTGGAAGATAGAGGAGAGAGGGACTAGAGGAGGGAGGGGCTAGAGAGGGAGGGGCTAGAAGAGGGAGAGACTAGAGGAGGGGGGGGGGGCTAAACGGGGATTAAAGTTGTCATTTCATTAGCGAATGTTGTTGATGTGTTTGATTGGGCCTGACAGAGTGCATGACCAAAATGAGGTGTATACCAATGTGGTTTTGTACTACTCTTTTGAATGCATACACATCGCCCGGACATATTCAATGCAAGTTTGTGTACATGTGTATACCATGTAGTATTTAGCTTCTTAAAATATGGTATATTTATATAGTACAAAGCTACTCACATAATTGTTGCATGCTAACCAATTTGACTGATCCCTTATATTGAAACATCTGTAGCTTAGTATATCACTGTTATTACATATCTCCTGAGGGATATTATTTTGAATGAATCAGTTTTGTGGTTTCCTCTGTAGGCCTAAGTGATTGTGTGTGTGTGCGTGTGTTTCATGTAGCAAACCATTCGTATGTACGTGGCAGAATCACGTATGCAGATCGATCAATGTAGACTTCTCGTCCTGAAAGCTACTCATGCTATTGACTGTAAGGGAACTAAAGGAGCTAGAAAGGAGGTAAGGGAGGACACACAAGTCTTCTAGTTTCCATGTGTTTCTCTTTACTATTTTGATGATCCTTACCTAATCCACCAAAGCATCATGTCTTTGTGGTTTTATAGATTGCTGCTATCAAAGTTGCAGCTGCTCAGATGGCATGTGACGTGTTGGACCGTGCCATACAGGTGCATACACATATGGAGTGGCTTGTTATTAACAGAGTATATTAGTGAAAAGTGCTAGACAATATCTTGAAGTCAGGATTTAACTCGACTGTTGCAATGTTATTTAGCTTCTTTTGTTTTCATTTCAGGTTCACGGAGGCATGGGAGTGTGTCAGGACACGCCCCTTGCACACATGTATGCTGGTGCCCGTTCATTGCGGATAGCCGACGGCCCAGACGTGGTCCACTTGGAGACAGTAGCCAAATTAGAACTGCAACAACAACTAGCCAAACTATGAGCAAATTTACATACTTTCCTCTTGTTCTATATAGAATTGATTATGTTTGTAAACAATAAAATTTGTGTGGGAGTAAATTGTTATAATAGAATTAACAGTTGACAATGTGTAAATTTGAAATATGGGATATGATATATAAAGTATAAAATACAATAATATGAATGTTTTCAAACGTATGTCCATGTAGTGTTGATGAATTCAATCCACAGCAATTCTATTACACAAACAATACAATAATTCAAATACTACAATAATAACAATAAACTTACTGGAGCTGTTGCTGTATTTTATCTGCCACTTGTCTACAATAATCCACTTGGGACAATACAGTAACAAACTCCTTGAGGGCAGTAGGTCTAGTTGATAAGACTGTACGAATGCTACTCAGAAGGTTCCTTGTCTTCTCTACATCAATCCAGTTCTGACGTTGAAGGAGCTGGTCATACATGTCAGGAGATATGAGTCCAATACTGTAGCAGTGATCAGCTACTGTCATAACACAAGGCTTCACTGAGTGCACCAAGTCAGGATACACACTCAGAAATATAGTCAAGTTATTGCCACCTAACAATAAAATATTTGTAATGATACCAAATAAAAACAATAACTTGACTTACTTTCAGAGACCTCTACCACAGGATCTTTCTTCTCTACCACAGGATCATTCTTCTCTACCACAGGATCTTTCTTCTCTACCACAGGATCATTCTTCTCTACCACAGGATCTTTCTTCTCTACCACAGGATCATTCTTCTCTACCACAGGATCTTTCTTCTCTACCACAGCATCTTTCTTCTCTACCACAGGATCTTTCTTCTCTACCATAGGATCTTTCTTCTCTACAACAGGATCTTTCTTCTCGTATTTCTAAAACCAAATAAAAAATTGCTGGTTATAGCAAGTTACAATACATAAGTCTATTTCTACATACCTGTCCATACCAAATGAGGTGTCTATTCTGAAGTACAATTCCTTGGGAATTGTTGACACATGTCATGGCTGAAGGAATGGACTCTACTTCATGAACTATCCCGAAATGATTCCCTCCTTCATGTGAGCGACAGTCAAAGGCAAACTGGTAGTCCATGGAGCTGTTGTAGTTCATTCTGGAACTAGCCTTCTTTAGAGTGTCTTCTATTTCTTGTTTTAGAGCAGTACATTCATGGTGAATGGAGTCTTGGAAAGTAGGATCACAAGAAACTACGACTTCAAAATATTTACATCGAGATATAAATGTTACACGAATTCGTTTAGATCCATACAAAAAGTGCACCATGTTTTTCTTGACTCCTTCTCCAATGAAAGTGAAGGACTTGTTGGATACGAGACATGCCATTGCAGCAGGAAAGAGTCCCATAGGAGTAAACCCACTACTGAAGTATATCAAGAGAGGCTCCACAAGACTTAAGCTACAAGATTCTTTGTGGAATTGGTCAAGTTCCTTTGCACTAGTGTTTTCTAACACGCAAGGCATGATGTATTCTTTCTCCTCTTCTAAAACTGAGTTAGTATCAGAAGATTCGACTGACGCAATCTCAGCTATCAAGTGAAGATATGCAAGCAAAGCTACCAGTTGCTCTGGTGAAATCAGATCTCCTGAAATGTCAGCTGTAGCTGTCTTCAAATCTGTCATAGAGAATCGACCTGTCTTCCTGAATCTCTCAGATGTGGCCTGACCTACGCTATCAAAGCTCATGGCTTTGAGAATGACACCAGTGATACTGTCATACACTACCTGGATGTCTATGATGACCAGGTCCTCCAAACCAGGCACACTGGGGAAGTACATCAGAACACCGGCATGGTGGTGAAGAAACCACAGAGCTGCCCTGGTCTCGTAGGGTGTCATATTGAAGGCATGGGACAAGGCCAAGCAGGTCTCCAGGCTGGCTGTCCTCACTTCTCTCATGCGAAGACACAAGCTGAACAGAAGCCACACAGCTGGAATTTTCAGCTTTATAAAGTGTTTTTCCATGGCATTCTCCAGTAGCTGATGCAAGTGATCGATTTCTTCTACTCCGCCTCCCATGTTGTCTACAGAAACAACAAGCTTGTCTTTTGAGCAGAACTGAACTATGCCTTTGTTGTAGGAGTCAGTGTCTCGAATCACTTTTTGAAGCTGTGAGTCGACTGTAGCGATGACTTCCTCAGAAACCTTGTCTTTGTGAGTGCCCACTATATACACTACTGACTTGGAGGACTCCAGTATCTCACCAATGGCTGAGTTGTCTGGTCCTGGTAGAGGTTGAAGATGGGTGGAGGAACTGAAGCAAGATATACTGGCCAGAGTACGCAAAAGCGTCTCTTGCAGAGTAAACTCAGATTTCTCTGGTGCCGTTGTCTCTCCTGAAGCTCTCTGATAAAAGACCCGATACTCCTCATCTAGTTGGAACTTGTAGCTAAAGAACAGTAAGTAGAGGCCAGGTCCTATGGTGAGTGCTGGTAGCATGTCCATCAGCTCAGGCTGACCTCCGGTGTCCTCCATTCTCAAAAAAGCTTTAAAAGAGTGCTTCACATTTTCTGCAAAGTGTGGTTGTTTGGACACTGTCTCGAATATGGCAGCTATTTCAGAATAATCTGGTGATCTGATTTTTTGTTTGGTCAACAATTTTAGTTTTGCCAGCATTTTATGAATTAAGTTAGGCTGTGGCTTTTGAACAGGGCGGGATTGCTTGGTGTTTCTAATGTGTTGTTTTTTAACCTGATGAGACTGCCCTGTACTGCTAGCCTGACTGACCTCTGCCCTGGTGTCACTACCTCTATGGGAATCTTCTGTAGCTTCAGAAGTGGATTCAGTTTCAGAAGTGGATTCAGTCGCCAGACTATCTTTGAGAGTGCGAAAGAGTAGAGATGCTTCCTCAATGAGATTCTTTACAATGGTCCAGTTTGTGGTTCTTTCTGCTGTAGTTGGATCAGACTTGCCTTGGATTAGCATATTGGAGAAACACTGTACTGCACCTGTGCTGCCATGAATCTGCTCCTCTTCTTTAGCTGACAGAAGATCTATGATCTCTTTCTTAATTCTCCTGAGAGTTGTACTCTTGCCTTGTCTTGGAGGACCAAGGGACATAAACTTTAAAGACAGAAGTTCCAACACTTCCTTGGAAATAATGAAGTGTTTATATGCATCTTCATATTTAAGAACAACTATTAAACATAAAATAAAATATGCATTATAAAATATTGCAAATAAAACACTAATTAGTTATTACAGTCTCATTGGTTATACTATACAAGTAACCCACAAACTGCACCAGTACTATTAGCTGGCTCCTGCAATACAGAGTGAGGGCAGCTGGTTTTATAGCCTGGAGCTAAACCAGTAGAAGCAGCTGCCAGTAGAAGCAGCTGCACTCTAGCACTTGCAATTTTGGCAAAGACAATCAATAACCTTACTTATACCATGGTTGCTGTGGTAACACCCATGGATTAAAAGTGATATTTTCCCGGTGATTTTTCCTGGGGCTATGATATTTTCCGGGTGGGTGTCAAGCGAATTCTTCAGTGCCCAAAATTAAAATTCAATTAAAATTCAATTGAAGCACGCCAGAAAGTTTACTTGAGCAAGTTTACTTTAGCAAGTTTACTTTAGCATTGTAGCTGCCAGCTGTTATCTCCAGATCTAACTCTACCTGGGCTGCTCAGCAGTAAGCAGTAAAGCAGCTAGCTGTGGTAAATTCCTGTGGTATGAGAGCGCAGGAGAGTTATATGTGGTAGGGCTGGTCCCATATAGGTGGATATGAGAGAGTAGTAGTAGCAGCAACTATGGTATAAAACAGTTATGCCATGGCAACATCGGGGTTATGGAATATAAACAGCCCTTATCCCTTGGGCTTCGCCCTCTGGATCTGGACTTCACCCTCTGGATCAGGACAGTTATATTCCATAACCCCTCGTTTAGTTTTAACATAATTAACTTAATAGTAAATAAATATTTTAGTTTTATTATAGTATAAGTTTTAATACCTAACTTTAGTTTCCCATAATATAATCTATAAATGGGACATTCTAAAGAGAAGCCAATAGCACTGAAGGCAAGATGGCTTTCTAGAGATGCTGCTATTTACTTACACTAACCTGACAGAGTTTCTTTGTATACTCCATACTCAGTAGCAACCAGCAACTGTCCAGTAGACAAGACTGCAGTAGTTATCCATTCTTTCTGTTGTGGTCTATCCTTCTGTTCTGGTCTATCTCCCTCACTAGTAGTCTCAATCCACTCCTCTGTCTTGTTGGAGTAACTTCTAATGGTAGAAGAGTCATCGATGCCGATTAGATTCGATACATAGGAGACGATAGCGTAGATGGCAGTAAGTGTGGTTACTGTCCTCCATATTGTTTGTCTTCTTGTCCTGCCATTACTAGCAGATGCTATGATAGACTCTAAACTGCATACAAATAGAATCTCTCTCTTGCCAAGTCCTCCTGTGAAGTAGAAGTTGCCTTCATGAAATGTTGAGTGCATGTCCCTGCATGAAGAAGGAAGTGAGTCTGCAGTCGTCCAATGGTCGTTGAGTAGAACTTCCACTACGTCCAAGTACTCGCCAGGTGCGACACTCCCACCAGCCACGACCAGGACCTCTGGTGATCCTCCACTAATTGATGATGGGAAGGAGCGACGAGTAGGCATGGCACGTAGCGATGGCTTCCAGTCTCGACCAGTAGTACTAGTCAACAGAGAGTTAGTGGGTTTATAAGTGGAGGGATCCCATCCACCAACCAATACAAACTTAGACTGGTAGGTAGTTAGGGACGAGCTTCTATATGGTGCACGAGTAGTAGTCCATGAGTGAAGGTCAGTAGAGATGTGAAGTGTGTGATAATCACTATCCATAACTATGACTTGATTATGTAGTACTGCACATTGTATAGGCTGGACATCCTCACTCCATGTATGGCAGTGCTCCCAGTGAAGTGAGACTGGAGGATGGAGATCTCTCTAAATACAAATAAATATATAATTAAATTGATATACAAACAAAACAAACAAACAAAAACCACCAAGTGCTATTTAAACGAGAATTTAACATACAAACACATAATAAGTCTACAACTATAATGTTAAAACAAACACACAAACAAATGTATTCTTATATCAGCAGTGAATACACTTTCTAAAAAGTAAATATAAATTACATATAAAATGCTAATAAACAACAATACTGTAATTAAAACTATGTAAACAAACACACAAACATACAATTTTACTCGCTATAAATTTACAGAAATGTAAAAACATAACAGCCAATCTACGACATGCTAACACACAAACATATTCACACAATGATAAAATACAATACAATATTTTAATAATGAAATAGTAAAAAAATGCTGAGAAATGGACAAATAAACAAACACACAAACATACAACTGGTACAATGTGTAAATATGTGCACACAAACACAAACACACAATAACGACATAATATTCCAAACAAACAAACACATAATAAGAGAATGTGCTGTTTCTTCCTGTACAATAGGCATCAGAAAAAAAATAAGTTTTCAATTTTGTTCAGTACAACAATTTTTTTTGCACAGAATGGAACTATAGTAGAAAACAACAACAAAAAAACAAACTACTATGTTAATGTTTTAATATTCACTGTTTATCAAATGTATCACTTCTAGGAATGTAAAAAAAATGATGCTAGTTTAAATGTTGGGGTCATCATTGGCTTAGATATTCTCACTACTAGAGACCCAACTGTAGCTGGTAGAAAGACTAAGAAGTAGGGACCTGTCAGAGCAGCAAGTTCAGCGAAAATTCAGTCAGTCTGCTTAATCGAAGCAAGTCCGTTTTTTTTTGTTGTAAAAGCTGTTTAGCATGATCCCTAGTATTTTGAGGGTAGTACAAGGCCTTAGCTTGCTGATATAGCTGTGGAAGAGTTCCTAGCTTTTAAGGGTGCAGTACCACTTGAAACCGCAGCGCTAAACCGCAGATGGAGGAGTTATGCTATGTATTTATTTCTCGTTGTCTGTTCAATGTACGCTTACTTTGTTGTTGCAGTTGAAACAGACACCAACAGACAGCTCTTATAAACCAAGTTTCAAGAAAAAAGACCGACCAGGAACTGAGAAACAACGGTACAAACCTTAAATTCAGCGATATTCAAGGGCGACCATTGCAGTTACGAAGTCGATTTTTTTTTCCAGCGGTAGCCTAGGGGCTTCCCCACAACTTAACAACGCTGTATTTTTGATATTAGTATTTGTTTTCCATTTTTAAAAAATATTTTTATATATATTTTTTTGTATCCTATTTAAAAGAAAAAACTCGTTGTTATGTTTTTTTAGATGTGGAGTGTACCCCGTGTACAAAATATGAGTTCATTCTGGTCATCCAGTACTTCTGAATATCGATTTTTAGGTACGAAGCTAACTTATTGATTCGTATTCATTTGATTCTTCAACTCCGCCCCCCAACTCTGAGCGCGCAATTTATTGTGGGCAAAATTCCGGGTGGTGGCGGCTCTAATTAGAACCGGTAAGCAAAAACAAAAGAAGAGTTACTGTGCGAGTGAGCCCTGCGGGGAAGAGTACAAGACTTCTGGAATGTACTGGAGGGTCCTAGACAATGAAGAAGCGGCGGCGTATTAATGGGGCCTGGAGTCACTCGTTTAGAATAGATATATCACGGCTCGCAGCTGCGACTTGAAGGAAGCATCTGCTTTGGTGTCTTTGGAGAGCTTGATAGAAGGTTGGTGTAGCGGGTAGAAGTTAGAAGCAGTTTCAGTGTGTTAACTTCAACTTCTCAGGAATTTTTGGTGCTATTTGTTAAAAGAAAATGTGAATTATTACTTTTATTGACTAATTATTTTCTTTCTACAATAATATATATTTATCAATTAGGCTGTTTATTATCAATTATTATTTTATTGATTTATTTAAAATAAGACCAGAATCAAATTTTAGATCATAGTACTTTGTCTAATCTACCTCAACAGGAGGAAAGGTGCTGGCATGCTCTTCATAGAAATAGATGAGCTCCGATTATGAGAAGGCACAACTCCTTGGTTCTAGGGTACAACTGGCAGGTTCACAACAAAAGTGCAGAGCAGAAGACATGGCTTCCTTGTTCTCCAGAGGAGAGAATAGTAGACCTTCGGCTCTCCTAAGAAGTCATGCCTCCTGAAGGGAAGAATACTACATCCTGGTTATTTAGAAGAGAGGACATGGCTCTCCAGTAGAGAGGTCAATGAGAAGGCACAGCTCCTTGGATCCCCTTGATAGTATTGCATACTTCAGAACCTTTAATTTTGCTCATTTCATATTGTATTTGATTATGGCCCTGCTACTATGGAGTTATGATTTATAATATTGTTTAGTAATATTTTTTAGGAAGTGAACAAATATTAATTATCTGCACTGCTGCTTCTGCCCTACAGTACTGGTAGTCCTTTGAGGTGAAAGCTCTTTGTGGTAAATTGTCTGGTACAGTTAATTGGTACGTGTTCAAAAAGTCAGTTTGCAGCGTACAATAGTCAGTTTGCGGAGAGTAAATTCGATTTTACGGGCGGGTTTTGTGGTATTCTACTGAATCGCTTAATTACCACAGGTTCCGGTGGTACTGCACCCTTAACAGTAAATCAACAGAAACGAGAACTTGACTGTTAAAATCTTTTATGTAATGGTACCAGCTGTTTAGTCAAAACGCAATGAAAAAATAAGCTTTTTCTTTTCAAAGTACACCTGCTATTGTTGTTTATAAAAATGCTAACACATGAACATATACATTAAAAATGACAAAAAACATAATCTTCCTATAAAAGTGCACAAATATACAAATACATCCCAAAATACAAAACACATTGTAAGAAACTGATAACAAGCACAACAATAACAACAACAAAATAAACTAACCAGATAAAGAACATTACAACAAATATATGTTGTGCTCATGTGTTATAAACACACAACTTACTGTATTTCTGGAACATACTAGACTTCAAAGACTAGAGCAAAATAGTTACAAACTATAGCAAAAAGAGAGGGATAGTCTTGTCTAACTATCCTCAAAAACACACTAGCAACTAAAAAAAATGAGAGGGAAAGTCATGTCTGAGCATGCTCATAAAAAGAACCTGGTGTTTTTTTTAAAGAGCATGCTCAGGAACGTGACTGTTACCCTCTCTTTTTTCCAGTTGCCAGTGCACTTGTTGTGAGCATGCTCAGACATTAGTTTCCCTCTTTTTTCCAGTTGTTAGTATTTTTATGAGCATGCTCACACATAAATTTCCCTCTATTTTTCCAGTTGCTGATGCCTAGTTTTATCGAATGCTCAGACTTTAATTTCTCTCTTTCTTTTATTTCAGTTGTTTGAAAAATTATGCTTGAAATTATGCTAAGCACTATAGGCATGTGTGTAGGTAGTAGTGTTTTTCTTCTTTCAATCCTTTTTAAATATACAAACAGTGGGCTAGTGAAAAAGAGTGGATTTAAAACAAACAACGGATCTGTCATGTAAAATATGGTGTTAATTCAATTTCTAGAACGATATGGTTAATGATCGATAACCATGAGGATTATGTCTAGTGAAGTTTGGGATGGGGTCGAACACCGCACTAACACAAAAAATACGGGCGGATCAAAGTACAAAATGACATATGTACATCCAAACATATATGTGACTGTCTACAGGAAAACTGGGCACAACGCGGCACCCTTTGAAATTTTTTTTGTTGCACTTACAGAGTTGTCGGCGTCCAGATATTGAGCTCTCCAAGTTTTATGGTCGTAGCTTAAGTCGTTCCCACTATAATAGACCTAACCGTTCCCTTCCATCGACTTGAAACAATACATTTTAAAGAAATTGATCGATCTTTTCTCGATATTTACGCACGCCGCGTTGTGCCCAGTTTTCCTATAGACGGTCACATATATATAAACAAACATCCTCGATTTTCAATTGTGTTACCCTTGGAAGTGTCTCGCTCACTTCGCTCACTCGGCGATTAATTAAAATTGATTATCAGATCTTCACCTCATGACTTAATAAGTTTCTTATGTTGTACCTGACTCAGAAACCTGCCACTATTTCTTCCAGGTGGTATGCATATAGTGTCAGATTCTCATAAAATGTTACTAGATGCTGTCCAATGATGCTGACTCTAATCTTGACACTATAATGTTGCGCAATGTACGAAGTGCACATCTAAAATTTATCATTAAAGTTTACTATTATCCTCAAAGAAAGGGTTTTTATCACCGGCACACAATTACGTTGAACTTGCCAATCCTTATGATAGACTACTCAGAAGCTTCAGTCCCACCTTTGTTCAGCATGACATGAAAATTTGTGTCATCAAGGAATGAAACAATCTTCTAGAATATTAATTACAAAATCTGACTTATCTGAACGTATTTCAGCAATTCTAGCTACACATGTTCATTACATGGAGGATTATGTATGGTTTACAGTAATTAGCACATGTGAGAATGAACACTCAGCTCACAATTTGTAGGTAATTGAAAAAAAAACCTATTGTTAAAGGTTGGAATGATTTGAAGGTACACATTATCAATATACTGATAACATTATATGCACTATCTATGATTAGTAAAGGGATGTCTGTGGCGTGGAACCGTCCACACCCACATGAACTCTCTAACTTGAACTATAATTACTTGATTACTGTGTATAGGGTTTCCTGTGTGTGCTGTTCTATAATTACTTGATTACTGTGTATAGGGTTTCCTGTGTGTGCTGTTCATTGTTTTTGAATTTTTGGTCATGTGATCATTCTCTATATATTGGCCTGTTCAGTTCTAATTCATGACGAGTCCTGTAAATCTTAATTTATTGACATCAGATCTTAAAACCTAAGTGACCTTGAATCTGTTTGCGGGTTTGGGGTAGCTAAGGCTTAGTTAGCTAAGAAGATCCTGATTAGAGACTCCTGGTGGCAGCGACTCATCGCAACCATCTGTCTCCGCGTGATTCCTCCTGGGTCCCGGCGACAATTGTGGTGGCAGCGGTGCTTGAGACGAACCAGCCTGCGACGTATCTGTATTGACGAAGCAGACTCTACCTACACTTCGAAGTCCAGAAGATCCTCGGAGACTTTCGTCCGTGGTGTGACTGTTGAAGCTGTGTATTCGTATCGTTCCTGTTGGAATTTGTTTGGAACTGTTCGGAACTTATCCGTGTTGTATTGTGTGTTTTTTTCTTCCATTTACCGTGTGTACCCTGTATATCATTCGTTATTATCTTTTGTTGTCATTGTGTCTGTTTTCTGTAGGCTCGGCATGTCTTTGTCTCGGGAGGGTCGCTTTAAGGAGAACGAAGACGTTGTGGGGTTGGATAACGACTCGATTGCTGACTCCGGAATTAACAACGATCCGCATGATGTTGGCTTCCGTCCATCCCATTGTCTTAACAGAACTGCTGTGAGCCTCAGACCTCCATACGGTACCCGCAGGAACGTTGCCTCGGGCGTGTCTTCTTTGTATGAGGAGGTTATCGATGAAGACACTCAGCCAGATGAAATTGGCCATCTTGCTTCACTCCGTGATCTTGCTAATAGATCTGTGGCGTTGTCACCTATCGACACCCCAGTCACTCCCATATCGACACCTTCGTCCCAGTCCACGAACTTTGTAAGGGCTCCTGGTGGAGAGCGCAGTGCTTCTAATAGCACGCATGCGCCCAGAACAAGTGGCGGGAATTGCTCCTTGGAGCTTCCCCCCTTACCAGTCAGTACTACTCCTGCGGTGAGCAGACCTGTATCGTCCGTCAGTGTCACTCCTAGTACCGCGGAGTCATCTATGGCTAACAATGCCATCCTCGCGTGCCTCAAGGGCTTGCTCGAGAAGCAATCTTTGGCTGCCGAGGCAGCACGGCGTGAGCAATTGGAAGACAGGGAGTTTCAGAGATTGATTAGAAGGGAAGAACAAGAACGTCAGATCCTTGCCGAGGATAAAAGGAGGCAGGAAGACAGAGAAGAAAGAGCGCGTCAGGCTGATGCAGCTGGGCAACAACGTGAAGCAGATGAAGCAAGAGAGGCAGAGAGACTCGAACGTGAATCCATTCGCAGACGGCAGGAAGTTGAGGACAGGGACCTGCGGGTTGCGCGTGAGAATATGAAAATGAAATTGCAATCACTAGACTCTTATAAGGATGGTAATATGGCTAACTATTTGTCTCGTTTCCAGGACATTATGGTATCTGGCAAAGTGGAAAAGGATGCTTGGGTTGGGTTTCTTGCCCCAAAGTTACCCTCTAAGTTGGCGTCCAAGTTGGTACCCGGCATTTCTTTCGAGGATGCTAGGGAGTGTTTGCTCAGAGGAGTTGGTGAGACAGTCACTGACTGTGGGTATAAGTTGTTTGCCCTCTCCTCGGAAGCTTGGAAGGCCAAGTCGGCCTCGGACATATTTGAACATTTGCATGACATTGTTGTTGGTTTCACTGCAGGTTGTAAGACTGTGGAAGATGTGCGTTTGGCCCTTGCAGTGATGGGTTCCAGACGCCTGCTCCCTCCGGACGGCATTACGGCTCTCCATTCCAAATCCCCTGCCAACCTTACTGACTTGAGCCGTTTCTGGGAGGAGTGGATGGCTTCTCGCCATCCCGGGAATTTCTATCGCCCTAGAACTACGGATGCGTCTGGTGGTGCGACTTCCGGCAGTGGTTACAGAGCTCGGAGTCACACCCCCTTCACCCCCAAGTCTAACGACCCTGTTCCAGCTGGCACTAGCGGTGGCAGTGTGGCCCCTTTCCCGTTCCCCTGTCACTTCTGCAAAGAGAAGGGGCATAGGATGGCCGACTGCCCTGCCCGTAAGAAAACTGCACCACAAGAGAGGTCTATCATCTGCCATCTGTGTGGTACCCCTGGACACAAGTCCCCAGACTGTCCTCGCAAGAAGGAAAAGAAGGCAGTCAATGCAGTCCGTAAGCCCAGCAGGAATAGTAACGTGAGTGTACCTTGTAGTAATGATGATGGTATTAGTAAGTCTGATAGTGTGAACGATTGTGATGTCAATGCTAGTAAGACTAAGTGGAATGTCACTCCTGGATTGGTTAATGGAAAGGAGTGTAGTATAGTGTGTGACACGGGAGCAGAAGTAGCAGTAGTCCCTAGGTCACTAGTTGGGTTCGAGTGTGAAGAGTCTGGGTCTATAGTAGTCTGTGGGTTTGATGGTGCCTGCAAAGGTAGGACCTCAGCTATGGTCACATTCACCATTAATGGCAAAGATTTTGTTAGAAGGGCAGTCATCTCAGAAGAGGATGGTGATGGCCCGTGTCTCTTCCCTTACGTCGCTAACGACAGGGAAACTGCTCAGTTTGTGGCTGACGCACTAGACAAGGTCAAACCTTTCTGCCCTGAAGACCCTTTGTCAACTGATGCAGTCGTTGCTGCGGTGACGACCCGCGCCCAAGCCAAGATGGATGCTAGCCTGGATAGGAACGAGATCCCAGAAGAGGAGGTCTTGAGAAGAGGCGATGCAGCAGAGGAGTCTGTCGTGCTTTCGGATGATGAGGCAGTAGTCCAGCAGTCTTCTTCGGAGGAGGTTCTGGTTGAGGCAGAGCATTTGCAAGAGTCTGGTAAGGGATGTGCGAATGAGGAGTTTGTTGATGTGGAAAGTGATAATTGTGGTAATGAATTAAGTGTGAATCTTAGTGATTGTGTTAATGATTGTGATGATGATGTATTTGTTGAGTCAGATATTTGTGTTAGGCTAGGTGGTGCTGGTGAGGCCCCGCCTGAGCCTGATTGTAGGGCAGCGGCTTCGCTAGCATCACTTGGCACCCTCAGCGATGGAACTGACCTTGCTGACTTCATAGCCGAGGCGAAGTCCGACCCCTCTCTCGCTACATGGCGTGAATTAGCAGACCGTAGCGAACGTGGCTTTGTATGGCACAATGGGAGACTGGCACAGGATCGTGTCACAGGATGGGAAGAAAGAGGTATTGTGTTAGCAGTCCCTAAGTCATTTCGTAGTAAGATCTTGAACATTGTGCATAATAAAGGTGGGCACCTTGGTGCAGAGAAGTGTTTGTTGTCTATTAGAAAGTGTTTTGTGTGGCCGGGAATGTATTCCGATGTTACCAATTATTGTGCATCTTGCTTGTTATGTCAGAAGAAATCTAAGTTTGTTCCCACTTGTAGACGTTCCGGTAGTAACCGAACCCTTTGAAACAGTTGCGGTGGACCTAGTTGGTCCTCTGCCAAAGGGCCGGGGCGGGTGTAGGTATCTCTTGACCTACATCTGTCTTGCGACTCGATGGCCAGAAGCTGTTCCATTGCGTTCTATCACATCGAAGTCAGTGGCCTCTGCCCTGTGCGAAATTTTTACTCGCACGGGCATACCACTGCGTGTTCTCAGTGATCAAGGCTCGCAGTTTATGAGCCGCGTCCTGAAGTCCCTGTGCGCTTGGATGGGCATTCACCAGGTCAGGTCCTCTCCATATCACCCACAATCTAATGGCTGTGTGGAGAGGATGCACGGGACTCTCAAGGCGGTCCTGGGTAAATGCTTGGAACAACAGAAGGATTGGGTTGACCATGTTCCATGGACCTTGTTCATTCTTAGGGGCATGACCCACTCGGACCTTAGGGTCAGTCCTTCTGAGCTGGTGTACGGCAGATCAGCCCGAACACCCATTGTTGCACTCCACCACTGTCTCCTCAACACTGGTGAGGATGCTCCAGGTATCTCTGCCTGTGAGTATGTGGGTAGGCTATCTGAGAGACTTGAGCTGCTCAGAGACGAAGTCACAGCCAATGTTCGTAAGGCTCGTGATAAGTCTAGGCCTAGAGGTGGTAAGATTAGATCATTTGCAGTTGGATCGAAAGTAATGTATCGTATCCCGGGTAGATTAAATAAATTGTCTGACAGTTGGGAAGGCCCTTTTACTGTGTTACAGAGAGTGGGCCCTGTGAACTACAGAATTGTTAGGGAAGGTGGTAAGAAATCTAGCAGTAAAGTTGTGCATGTTAATGTCCTCAAGAAGTTTGTTCAGTTGCATGTGGGAAGAGTTGATGTTGTTGTGGAGGGTGATGAACCTCCCAAATGTGTGCTTGTTGAGGAATACGAAGGTAGAGTCCAAGCAGACATTGATGACCTTCTGTCCCAGTTTACCGATGTTTTCTCCAGTGTGCCGGGGAATACTGAAGTGACAGTGATGTCTATTGACACTGGTGACAAGGGGCCGGTCGTCTCCGCCCCCTACTCAGTCCCTCTTGGTATAAGGGACCAGGTGAAGGCAGAACTGGATTCCCTGATGGACCTTGGCATTATTGAACGTTGCCAAAGTGCCTGGGCTTCCCCACTAGTCCCTGTGCGGAAACCTGATGGTTCCATTCGTCTATGTGTAGACTTCCGCCGGGTGAACTCAATAACTACCCCTGAGCCATACTTCATTCCCTCTATTGATGAGATGTTGGAGTTAGTGGGAAACGGTGAGGTCATTTTGAAAGTAGATCTCTCGAAAGGCTTTCATCAAGTCGGTGTAAGAGAGTGTGACCGAGACAAAACTTCTTTTGTATGCCCATTCGGAAAATTTAGATACCGACGCATGCCCTTTGGTCTCCGCAATGCGCCGGCAGTGTTCCAGAGGTTGATGGACACTGTCCTGGCAGACTGCAGGTCCTTCTCTCGGGTCTACATTGACGACATCCTGGTTGTGTCGAAAGATTGGCTTAGCCATTTGTCCGACCTTAAGAGATTGTTCTCAGTGTTGCGTGTTGCAGGTCTTACCTGCAAACGTTCGAAGTGTTCCTTCGGGATGAAATATCTTGAGTTTCTGGGACATAGAGTTGGTGGTGGTACGATTTCGGTACCTGAGGCTCGAGTGAAGGCTATTCGTTGCCATCCCAGACCCAAAACCCGTAGACAACTCAGATCCTTTCTTGGCCTGATAGGATTCTATCGGAGATTCATCCAGGACTTTCACATTCATTCCTCGATCCTAACCCCACATCAGTCTCGTGATCTGGCGGGTGATCTCTCTTGGAGTCAGGACATGTATGCAGCCTTCAAGTCTTTGTGTGAGTCTTTGTCTAGTGCTGTGTTGTTGTATGTTCCTAAGTGTTCTGATAACTTTTTCCTTGAGTGTGATGCCTGTGCCTCTGGCATAGGTAGTGTTCTGTATGTCTGCAGAGATTCTGTCAAATACCCTGTTGCCTTCTTCAGCCGTCAGCTCCACGGTGCACAGAGCAGATACTCTACCCAAGAGCTGGAAGGGCTCGCCCTCGTTGAAAGTGTGCGTCACTTTGGATACTATCTCTATGGCAAGAAGTTTACGGTTGTGACCGACCACCGTACCCTATCCAATCTGCAGACTGGACGACAATTGAACAGGAGACTATACAGATGGAGTCTCCTCCTAGAGGAGTTTGATTTCAATGTGCTATACCGACGAGGCAAAGAGAACATTGTAGCAGATGCGCTCAGCCGGTGCCACTCCTCTCAGAGAGACGAGGGAGGTGACCCAACGAATCTCTCTGAAGGAGGGGGAGATGTGGGCGTGGAACCGTCCACACCCACATGAACTCTCTAACTTGAACTATAATTACTTGATTACTGTGTATAGGGTTTCCTGTGTGTGCTGTTCTATAATTACTTGATTACTGTGTATAGGGTTTCCTGTGTGTGCTGTTCATTGTTTTTGAATTTTTGGTCATGTGATCATTCTCTATATATTGGCCTGTTCAGTTCTAATTCATGACGAGTCCTGTAAATCTTAATTTATTGACATCAGATCTTAAAACCTAAGTGACCTTGAATCTGTTTGCGGGTTTGGGGTAGCTAAGGCTTAGTTAGCTAAGAAGATCCTGATTAGAGACTCCTGGTGGCAGCGACTCATCGCAACCATCTGTCTCCGCGTGATTCCTCCTGGGTCCCGGCGACAATGTCCAACAATGGATAAAAAAAATACAGCAATGTATTTTAAATCTATAGTATGTTGCAAAAGACCTTCGAAAAAGTATTTTACAGGGGGCCCTATTTTTAGTTGTCCTAATTTTTAAGCACTACACACAATAATTGAACACCTCATACAAGAAATAGCAAGTCAACTGGTTATCAATAACAATAATTATGAGTTGCAAAAGCTGAAATAGGCAACTTATCATAGCAAACAAATATTTTGTTGCCGTGCTTAGCCCAAATAACACGAAATACTCTATTAATACTAATAGTAAGGGTCATAATATGGAAAAAAAATGTGCTAACCCCAAAAAAATTGCAAGAAAACGTTGTATAGCATTTTCCTGTAGTATATGGCTTGAGGAAGCATGTATCAAAAGTTGCCACAAAATAAGTTACCATAAAGTATATATATATTGTCTTTGAAAAAAATGACCACCAATTTAAGAAATGGCTGATTGTTAATATTTCTCACCACTTTTGGTAGTGATTCTTCATTCATCATTCACTATTAGTGCCTAAAATGTATACCTATCCTCTTAGACCATTATTAGAGACACTTTAATTAGTTTGGGGAACCCATAGTGTTCATGTGACATATTACATGTATGACCTTTACCAGGTGACAACTTCACAAGACTTTTGAGGTCCAGGAAAGGTAGGTTTTACAAACAAGAGCTGTTTCAAGAAGTAACTGTATGTGTTAGCCTCTTGCAGCTAGTATAGCTACCTAGCACAAGAATCATTTCATGTGCCATTAGATTTGACTTTTTAAGGTCAAACAGATTTAAAAAACAACAACAACCAGCAGCTAGCTAGCTACAGATACTTGGTATGAGAAACCATTGAAGTCTCACATACTGTGGTATTTTCTGATGTTCCATGTCAGGTCTTGAAAATGAATACCAGTCAAGGAGTCTGTCCTTTATGTCAGAAGCAGATTGGATGTAAGACTGAAGATAAATAAAAGTCAAGATTGGTAACAAAGGAGCTGAAGGTATTAATAATGCAAGTGTGGAGAGAGGTAACAACATCATTGTAACTGCTGGAATGTTTGTACACAAGTTTTGCCGTATGAATTATGTCCACAAAAGGGACATTGAGAAACTTAAGAGAGCTAAATCTGATTGTATCTCATCAGTCAAGAGAAGTGCATGCCTCTCTACGGGCCCATTTGATAGCCAATCCAACTGCTTATACTGCGGGGGGGAAGTTGTTAAAAGCAAAATTAGTGCTCATTTTTAAGACTATAGCTGCGTTCAAACCTTAATATTTAGTGATAGGGTACTTGCACAATGTAAAACACGAAATGATGAATGGGCTTTGAATGTCCAGGGACGCACTGAATACTTCAATGGAGACCTACATGCTGCAGATTGTTTGTACCATCATTCATGTGATGTAAATTTTCGCAATGGTCGAGATGTTCCAATGCATCACAGGACAGAGTCTAGTAGCAAGCGAAGGAAAGTTGGGCGTCCAAAAGACACTGACCAGGAACAAGCATTTTTAAGGATGTGTACCTATTTTGAGGAGAATGATGAGGAACAATTGTCAGTTGCAGATCTAGCCTGTAAAATGAAGGAATACTTGCAGGATACGATTCTGCTCCATATGGTAATCAGTATCTGAAATCTAGACTCTTGGAATACTACGGGGATTCTGTTGTTGTAGCTGAGGTTGCAGGGTTCCATGACATTGTAACATTTAGAAGGAAGACTAGCCAAATGTTACAGGACTACTTCAACAAGTCACGTAAGGATGACGAGGAAGCTCATAAGACAGCGATAATAGAAGCTGCTGCCAAATTTATCAAAAGTCAAGTGACATAAAGGGCATCATTCCCCTTTTAAAGAATGAGTATCCAAAAGTTACAGGCATAAAGTTAGAATCTGCTCTAGGATACTTTCCTCCTAGCTTGCGCTGTCTGTTGCAAAATCTTTTTGTTGGAAAGGACACACGTCGTAAAGAAGCAAGTATTGGACAAGCAATTGTTCAGGCAGTGCGTCCAAGAGCTGTAATAGCACCATTACAACTTGGGCTCGCTGTCCAAATGCATCATCATTTTCGATCAAGATTTTTGATAGATGTTCTCTCTGCCATGGGCTACTGCTCCTCGTACTCAGAAGTTCAAAGATTTGCAGAAAATGCTGCTGCTTCAGTTGCTCCTGATGTTTTGGGTAGTGTCAACATTGCCAACAAGATGCTGTTGTTCGCGGCAGATAATGTTGATCACAACATTGTTTCCCTAGATGGAAAGGGTACATTTCATGGTATGGGGATGATAGCAGCTGTAACCCCAGGCCATGAGGTCACTCACACAATTCTCAGACAAAAAATCTCTGAATTCAACATCATTGACCTGACAAAAGTGGATATCATGGAGTACCGGTTTGCAAAAAACACACAGCGCAGTATAACTAGGTAGCACCGAACCCCACTAACCGTGACTCGAGTGAGCACTGCCATGAAACCCCCCATTGCCACGAGAGACCTCTATTGCTGGGTGAACAAAATTGAACAATATAATGGCAATAGCATAACGATCGTTCCAGTTAGTGACTGTGTGTGTGCGGGCAGGTTGTTCCTCCTCACTCGCTACCCTACGGTCGGGTGCGCACCAATGCTGCTGATGCCCCGGCTAAACGTGCCTTCGGCGTCCTGATGTACCTCAGGAATGCAGCGCTATGCCACCTCCCTAAGGTCTGGATCAAAGAGTCCTCCATTCCCGCCAGTGCGGCTGAAGTTGCAGCTCCGATTCTGAAGCTGTGTCCAGCGTATTGGTCGGACGGGAGGCCTATGCCTTGCAGGGTGACCCTGAGCTGCTGGGTGAACCACGCCTTGGTCACAGTACGTCCCTCGTGATCCTTGAAGAAAGGGCCCTGGGCGGGGCCCCTGATCCTCAGATAGGCGCAAATCGCCTCCACTGGGCAAATGTTAGTGCCGGTTCTGCCCACAACCACATCCGCACCATTCCCTTCTTGGTCGCACTTAGACCTTTTCAGGTGGATCTGGACCATCGCTGGCGCCGCAAGGTTATCCACGGCCACGTCGCCCCATGCCAGGTTCACTGCAGCATCCCAGGCCGATACTGATTCCGGGAGGAGTTCCCCGAGCCTAAAAAAACCGAAAAAGGCCATTGCTGCCACCGTCCAGAGCATGGTCTTGTCTGGGTTTGCTGATCCTACCCAAGTCCCGTAGAGTCTTTCGAGTACCCGGGTGGTGATTGGAAGTCTTACTCTGGAGGACTTGCCCCCCGACTGCTGTCTTATCCTACTGATACCCGCTTGGACCCTCTTCAGCAAGGGGAGCGAGGACTGCTCTCTCGGATCTGGCAGGCCCATAGAGATCTGGGCACCCCTTACCCCCGCCAAGTAGCACTTTATTGTCTGTGGTGCTAAGCCGAGTTGAGCCAGGTACGAGGCAAAGTAGCACAGGAGGAGTTCCTGCACCGGGAATGGGTCCCCAACCGTGTAGGTTGCACAAAAACGTGTGAAATGTCCCATGGCTGATTTGTACGTCTTGTGCGTGGAGGTCGCTAGGCCTGCCTGAATGTAGCCCCGAAGTGCTGGCGCCAGTTCGGACTGCTCCAGTCCGCCGTCTGGTCGAGGAGGAGGTCCAGTAGCTGAGGGGAGACTGGTGAGGGGCGTGGATCTGCTGACTGCACCTGTGAGAGGAAGTGAACAGCATTGTCGCGTGACAAACTATCCGCCAAGTGGTTAGCCCTAGTGTCAATGTAGACTGGCGAGAGGGAGCATACCAGCCTGGCCTCTGCGAACACCACTGTACGCAACAGGTGCATCATGCCCTTGTGTCTGCTCGAGCGAGACTTCAAGTCTGCCACTACCGACTGATTGTCTGAGTGGCAGATGACCTGCAGGCCCTTCCACTGCTCCCCCCAAGCCTGGCATGCCACTATGATGGGAATAAGCTCCTTCTCGGCAATTGAGAGTGCCTCCGCCCGGGCATCCCATTTGACCTGAAACCAGGAGCGTTCATACCAAGCGCCACAACCCCAAGACCCGGACGCATCTGTGTACAGGTGGACCTTGGGAAGTGAGGATGGGGGATGGAGGAAGGAGGTACCGTTCCATTGTACGACGAACTCCACCCACCATGCTAGGTCAGCCCTGAAGCCGTGGGCCAACCTGATCGGGACTCTGCTGTTGGGAGGGCGGTGTACTGCCTGGAGCAAGTCAATCATCCGCCTCAGGAAAGGCCGGCCTGGCCTCACGACTTTACATGCGTGGTTGAGAAGGCCGACGAGTGATTCCAACTCCTTCCGTGTGCAGTTCTTCCGTGCCTGCCATTCTGCCAGCAAGCTAGTCAGCCTGGTCAGTTTGTCCTGTGGGAGTCTCAACTCTCCCTTGACTGTGTCGATGACAATGCCCAGGAAGGTTACCTCCGTGGCTGGGCCCTCCGTTTTATGGTCAGCAATGGGGACTCCCAGCCGAGCGCACTCCTCCAGCAAGATCTGTAGCTGAGACTGGCATACCTGGGAGCGTGGGGGTCCTACCAAGATGTAATCATCCAGGTAGTGAAACAACCTCTCCACGCCCGCCTGGATAAGGTGCCACTGGAGGGCGTCGGCTACAGCATTGAAGATCTTGGGGGCTGACCGCAACCCGAAGGGGAGCATGGGATCGATGAACACTGCATCGTCCCACTTCACCGCCTGGAGTACTCTGTCCTGCGGGTGGACCGGTACCAGCCGATAGGCAGCCTCTATGTCCACCTTCGCGAGTAGTGCCCCCTGTCCGCTGCGTGAGGCCTCTGCTGCGACCTCCTCTACACTGGTGTAGGTCAGCGAGCAGAGGTGGGGGTCTACACCGTCGTTGATGCTGTTTCCCGCCGGGTGAGAGAGGTCCGTGATCAGCCGGAATTTCCCCGTGTTATGCCCTTTTGGGATAACTCCGAAGCGGCTGATGTGGAGGAGGGGTAGTCCCTCTGTTGTAGGGAACGGACCTAGCATGCGACCCAGGGCGCACTCTTTCTCGATATACTCCGTGACGACCTCTGGGTGCTGGAGCGCCGACTCCATGTTCCGGTTTGTGGATTTCAAGCGTACCTCCCGTTTGAACCCTATCCTGAAACCTTCCCTCAGACCCCTGCAGATGTACCCGGCGAAAGCCTGGTCTGGGTGCCTGGCCAACGATCGCTCCCACTCGTCCGCTAGCAATGGAGTGGTTACCACTGATAGGAGTTGGCACTGGTGTTCCTGCGTGGGTCTGCACGCGTCCAGGCACAGTAAATCTGGCACGTACACGTAATGGTACGACCGTCCTGCACAAGAGCAGGTGACATTGATAAAATCTCTTAAGGTGGCCTACGGCCGTCACACCAACCGGTGGAACCTTAGCCCCTGGTGGAGCCAAGCTGTCCCCACAACCAGACTCTAATTTGACTGAGTACCCTCTCGACTGCTTGATTAAATTTCCCCGTTGTTGGGTATAGACTGTCGGCTGGGTTGGGGAAAACTCGGCTCCACCTGAGGACCTACCCCCGCCCACTCCCCCCCCCGACCCCCTATCCGAGTACAAGTCTAATACATAATTCAACATGCATATCCGTGACCAGATAACTGCCGGAGTTAGTGACTATGAGGGAGGTGCATGAGAAATGACCAGGTTCTAGTAGGGTCCACCCCCGTGGCGGTGGCCAGGGGACCGTGCACTTGGGAGCTTTGTCGGCGGCCGCCTCCGTGGACACGCTGTGTACGGGTGGCCCTCATTGCAACTCAGGCACAAGTGCTGGTACTTGCACTGCGGCTTTCTGCACCTCCCCTCGTTATAATTACGGCAGACTGCCGACGAGGCCTGTGGGGGGCGCTGGACCCAGGCCGGAGGGGGGATACCCGCTGCTGTAGCCCCATTCGTAGGGTTACGAATGCAAATGCTCCCCGTGTGGTCATCACTGAGGCAGTGAGGGCATCTCGGGATGGCCTTGGCTCGCCCCGTAAAAGCCTCGTTATAAAGGCGAGTGTTGATCACCGACCAGTTGAGATCCCGCCTTGCCAGCGCCTCCCTCCGGAACTGTCAGTCGTAGAGGACCCACTGGTGGCCCTCGTAGTTCCTCTCGGACCTCACGACAAGCGCCTGGTACGCCAGGAACTCGGGTGCCTTCCCTGGGTACCGCAGGGATAGAATGGCGGCCATCACCGAGTACCGCTCCACCCACTGGGAGATGTTAGTTATGGGGGGGCGGGAGGAAGCTGTCGAGCGGCTAACTTGTGCATCGTCCTCTGCCACAATCTCCGCCATCTCCACGAACTCCAGCTCCATGATCTTTTTGGCCACCCTCGCAGACACCAGCGCAATCGGGTTGTACGGGCCGCGCTCCGTTGTAGGGAGGGCCACTGGTGCTATTGTGGAGACCACTCCTGGCTAGAGCTAGCCGCTGCTAGCAAATCAAGGCCCTAGCCCACTGGAGCTGTCGGTGAAAATGTGGGCACCGTGGCTGGCAGATGACCTGTGGGGATAGACAGTAAAGTCGAGTGCTGTATGTGGGTCTCACCGACCGTACACCAGCTGGCATATGCCTGGTGCTAACCAGGGTGCGGCTCGGTGCACGCTTGGTGTTACCCGAGGTGTGGATGAACTGCGCCTGGTGCCACCAGGGTGTGTACATCTGGTGCTACCAGGGTGTGAAATGGGAGTACGCCTGGTGCTACTAGGGTGTGCAATGGGAGTACGCCTGGTGCTACCAGGGTGTGAAATGGGAGTACGCCTGGTGCTACCAGGGTGTGAAATGGGAGTACGCCTGGTGCTACCAGGGTGTGAAATGGGAGTACGCCTGGTGCTACCAGGGTGTGAAATGGGAGTACGCCTGGTGCTACCAGGGTGTGAAATGAAAGTACGCCTGGTGCTACCAGGGTGTGAAATGGGAGTACGCCTGGTGCTACCAGGGTGTGAAATGGGAGTACGCCTGGTGCTACCAGGGTGTGAAATGGGAGTACGCCTGGTGCTACCAGGATGTGAAATGGGAGTACGCCTGGTGCTACCAGGGTGTGAAATGGGAGTACGCCTGGTGCTACCAGGGTGTGAAATGGGAGTACGCCTGGTGCTACCAGGGTGTGAAATGGGAGTACGCCTGGTGCTACCAGGGTGTGAAATGGGAGTACGCCTGGTGCTACCAGGGTGTGAAATGGGAGTACGCCTGGTGCTACCAGGGTGTGAAATGGGAGTACGCCTGGTGCTACCAGGGTGTGAAGTGGGAGTACGCCTGGTGCTACCAGGGTGTGAAATGGGAGTACGCCTGGTGCTACCAGGGTGTGAAATGGGAGTACGCCTGGTGCTACCAGGGTGTGAAATGGGACCTGATATGGGTTGGGGCTGAAGTGTTATAGCTATCCAACCACTACTGGGCTTTACCGAATCAACCTATTTCTACTCTGGACACCCCACCTCCCTCATTACTGCACCCTAACTTATGTAATTACCCACATTTAGCCTACCTGACACTGCCGGGTTGGGGGGATTGGCTGTGCCGTCTGCCCTGGACGTAGATCCGTCGGTGCCTGGTGGTGGGACAGTCCCAGCACTAACATTGGGTGCATGGAGGGAGATTGGTGGGAAGGTCCCAGCATCAGCGGACCCAGCATCAACGGTCCCAGCGCTAGGGATGGGTGCTGGGTGAGGGACTTGTGGGACGAACCGAGCGCCCAAGTTGGGAGATAGGAAGGAGATGGGTGGGATGGTAGAACCCAGGCTGGGTGGCAGGAAGATCCCACCACTTGTCTGTCCAGGGACTGGGTGCCCAGCCGTGAAGGCAGGCAGGGTTGCCCTAGCTGCCACTGAAGCTGAAGGCCCCCCCCAGCTCTGACCTCCCAGGCTAGGCACAGCCAAGCTAGGCACAGCCAAGCTGGCAGCTAGCTGAGGTACAGCGCTACTGCCGTTGTGGAGCCTGGGGAGTAGCCAGGCCAACTGCTCCTGTGTGAAGGGGGTTGGCTGCGTCATGATCCAGCTGGTCACTTCAAGATTAAACTAACAGCTAATAGCTCGAATTCTCCTGACACCTTCGACGCTTTGGCTAGGCAGAGTTCGATTGCAATGCAGCCACGTGCGTATCACCGCGTGTGCAATCACGTGCACCACCCTGCCTAATGCCAGTGCAGCTTGCCGTAGCGGCCCATCCTGGGCCGCTCCAGGTGGGTTTGCCCAGCTCCTGCCGTTAACTCTAGTTAACTACCTTAACTAGCATTAGGAGTAGGACTACCCAAACACTAGAACACCACAGAAGTATTTAATTCCTGTTGTCAACCCCATATTTTTTCAAGCCATAACAGACCCTCTTCTGAGGTGTGTACATGCATGTGTTTGTGTGTGCATATGATGAATGTCATAATCTAAACTATATCTGTGTGTGTGTGTGTGTGTGTGTGTGTTCAGTTGTTTGGCTGGAACAAGGATAATGTCATAGCAACTGGCTCCTCAGATGGGATAGTCAAGTGAGTTTGGGGTTCCTTATCTATCATCCTTTTTTCTGACCTTCTTTTCTTTTCTTTTCTTTTTTTCTCTTTTTTTTTCCCCTTCTTCCCTGCCTGCCTATATTGAACTATGGTGTGGCTTATTTTTGCCATAATCACTAGAATAGTCCAGCCATTTTAAGGATGGACCCCAAACTAATAGCAAGAAAGTACTTCTCAGCAGTTTTCTCTTTAAAAAAAATGAGCTTATTAACATACTGCAAGTCCTAAGGAATCAAACTAGGGGAACACCCTGAAATTGACTCTCGTTGTTAAAACAATATTTGCATCAAAATAATAGAAGATAAAGATAGGTCACTGGGAAGAATAATTTACGCATCACGTTTCTTGGCCTTACATTATTACTGATTTTGGATTTTGCTGCTCGTATAATGAAGCCATGGGAAGAGGAAGGGGTAGGATGCAAATACTATTTTGGGTACCCTTTATCTCCTGAAAGAGACATTGATAGTTATGATGTATCGTTGCTTTAAACATAGGGAGCCAGTATGCTGTGCTGTGCTGTGGTGGTGTTACCCCAGGTCTGATGTCACACCTGTCTTTGAAATGAGACAGCTCTGGTCCATGATGACATTTTTGAGGAAATGGTGAGAGATTTTTTTAAATTAACTACTAAAACTTTGATTTGACCCAATGCTCCCTCGCACACACATGCACCAACACACATTCACATACATGCACAAGATCCCTGATGATGTCATTTAAATTTAAAATTTTTAATATTTGTTTTCCCGTTTATGTTCTACTTGCAGGATGTGCTCTATGGAGAAAAGGCATCAGTGAAGAAGATAATTGTCTTCTAAATTAACTACCACACAATTTTGATATTGTTATATTTATCTTATATACTGTTGACTTATTTAATTTTATACAGAGACTGATTTTATTAT